>Ga0074195_1000901_pt1 | contig 48921 bp, 52 predicted proteins | sample EPASupsiteHSE623_FD_64525 | JGI IMG/M metagenome (GOLD analysis project Ga0074195, IMG submission 64525) | Bioremediated contaminated groundwater from EPA Superfund site, New Mexico - Sample HSE6-23 | ecosystem: Environmental > Aquatic > Deep subsurface > Groundwater > Contaminated ...
CCGTTATATAACCTAAATCAGCCATTCGGTTGAGTACCCATACTTGTCTTTGCTTGAGCTCTTCGCCATGAGTTCCATAGGGAGAATAATAAGTGGGAGCTTGAGGCAGGGCTGCCAGCAGGCTGCTTTCGGCCAAATCCAGGCTGGCGGCGTTTTTCCCAAAGAAAGTTTGGGCGGCGGCCTCTACGCCGTAAGCATTAGAACCGTAAGGAATTTCATTCAAGTACATTTCCAATATCTCGTCCTTAGAAAACTTTTGCTCCAATTCCAGCGACAAAATTGCTTCCTTAATCTTACGGGTAAATGTTTTTTGGCGGTCCAGGATCGAATTTTTGATCAGTTGTTGGGTAATAGTGGAAGCTCCTTGGCGCTTTGATTGGCCGCGAATATCGGAAATTGCGGCGCGGGCGATGGCTTTGAAATCTAATCCGTGATGATTGTAGAAATCAGCGTCTTCTGCGGCGACCGAGGCGTTTTTAATATATTTCGGCATCTGGTCGAAAGAAATGGCAGTTCGGTTTTCTTCCCCGTGAATTTCGTAAAGGACTACTTGTCCTGTGCGGTCGAGAATTTTGGTGGATTCAGCCACGTGCCGCTCCGAAAGCTTTGTCGGGTTAGGCAAATCTTTAGTAAAATAAGCTAAGACGGCTACCACCGCTAAAATAAATCCGGCCATAATCCAAAGGGCGAAACCCAATACTTCTCCTCCAATTTTTCTTCTGCCTTCTTTAGTTTTCATTTGAAAGAATAAATAGCGGAAAGGGTGGATAAAACGATTTGGCGGTTTCTGCTCCTGCTCATCTTCATTGAGCATCCTTTTCAATTTATTTTGGCTATATTTCATGAATTCCAAAATTAAAAATCAAGAAGTTTGAATAACATTAAAACCTTTATACCATAGAAAAACGTAAAACATGAAACATTTAGCATAAAACATGCAACATGTAAATACCGAAAATTAATTCAAACATGTTATTTGTTTTCTAATACCCATGCTTATGGCTCAGATTCCAGGCTAATAATTTGACGGAAAAATATTGACGCCATAGAGTAGGGATAGTCTTCCTTAACGGGAAGACCGTATTTTGTTATCTTGTAGTCCTGATTTGTCCCGAAGTCTTTATAAATGGTATAACATTTTCTATGGAAAGCAAATCCAAATGTAAATTATGTCGCCGAGCCGGTAAAAAATTATTCTTGAAAGGGGAAAGATGCTTTTCCTCCAAGTGCGCCGTGGTTAAAAAGCCTTATGCTCCCGGCCAGCACAGCAAGCCCGCCGGAGCAATTTCGGAATACGGCAAACAGTTGGCTCAGAAACAGACGATGAAACGGTTCTATCGGCTTTCCGAAAGACAGTTTAGAAAATATTTTGAAAACTCTACTGGAAAAGAAGGTAAATTTGCTGACATTCTTATCGGCAATCTGGAAACCCGTTTTGACAATATTGTGTATCGAATGGGTTTTAGCGATTCACGAGCGGAAGCCCGCCAATTGGTGGGACATGGATTTTTTCTGATAAACGGAAAAACCGTAAATATACCATCTTATTCAGTAAAAGTAGGCGACCAAATCAGCTTCAGATCTTCTAAAGAAGGTAAGAACTATCTTAAGAATCTGCGAGAAAAACTGGTAAATAAGAAGAAAGATGTTCCTACTTGGCTCGAGATGGATCCTAAGAAGATGGAAGGAAAGTTGATTTCAGTTCCTACGACCGCCGAAATTAATCCTGAAGCGGAGCCTCAGGCGATAGTTGAATTTTATTCACGCTAAATAATTAAATACTTAAAATGCAAACCATTCCTTTGCCTAAGCCACCTATAGCGAAAGAAGTAAGCGATACTCGTGGAATTTTTGAAGTTGAAGAGTGCTATCCGGGATACGGAGTCACTCTGGGAAATGCCATGAGAAGAGTGTTGCTTTCAAGCTTGGAAGGCGCGGCCATTACCAACGTCAAAATCAAGGGAGCTTCCCATGAATTTTCGACTATTCCTCATGTAATGGAAGACGTTATCCAAATCATTCTCAATCTGAAAAAGATACGTTTTGTCATGCATAAAGAGGGAGAAGTGAGAGCTAAACTGTTGGTAAAAGGCGAAAAGGAAGTAAAAGCCAAAGATATTAAAGTGCCAAGCAGCCTGGAAATTGTCAACGGTGATCAGATAATCGCCCGGCTGACCGACAAAAAAGCAGAATTTGAAATGGAAATTTTGATTGAAAAAGGAATCGGATATCAGATGGCGGAAGAAAGAGACCGAAAAGAGAAAGAGCTGGGCGTTATTGAGATCGATTCGCTTTTTTCACCGGTAACGCGGGTAAATATCGAAGTGGAGAACATGCGGGTTGGAAAACAGACAGATTTCGAAAGACTCCGATTGGTAATTGAAACGGATGGCACCATCAAGCCGGAAGAAGCATTGTATCAGGTAGGAGCGATTTTGGTTAAACAATTTTCTCAACTCACCACTGCCAAAGCGATAAAAGCGGTTGAAAAAGGTGAAATGGTAGGAAAAAGCGAGAGAGAAGAAAAATCATCCAAAACGGATGTTGTTGGAGAAGGATCAGGTATTCTAGAATCAGAAGAAGACATAGAAGTTGAACTCTCCGAACAGGAAATTCTTGAAATGCCTATCCAGAAATTGAAAATGCCTTCTCGAACCTCCAATCTTCTAGTGGAGCAAAACTTCAAAAAAGTTGGTGATCTAGCGATTCTCAGCGAAGAAGAGATTTTGAAAATAGAAGGAATGGGTGACAAAGGTCTTCGGGACATTAAAAAAGCCTTAGGAAATTATGGCTTGGTATTAGAGAATGAAGAGGAAAAAGAGCTGAAAAAGAAGCAGAAGAAATAACAAGTAAATTAGTAAATCGTAGCACTTGTAGCGTAAGTTCGTCCCAAAGTTTCTTTTTTCCTGCCTACCGGCAGGCAGGCTGGCGAAAAAAGCCTGTCCCGCACTTGATGCGGGAACGAAAAAAGAAATCTTCGGGACTCGCTTACAAATACAGGTTAAGAAATACGAGATACGACTGTAATTATGCGACATTTAAGGAAAGGAAAACAACTTGGCAGAGTCTCTAGACAACGAAAAGCTTTATTGCGGTCGCTTGCGGTTGCGATAGTGGAACAAGGAAAGATAAAGACAACCCTAGCTAAAGCCAGGGTTTTGAAACCTTATATTGAAAAAGCAGTCACGAAGGCCAAACAGGAAGGAATGAATACTATCCGAGCACTTAGCCGGGATCTCAATATTAAATCGGTAAGAGTGCTTATGGAAAAATGGGCGCCACTTTTCAAGGATCGCAAGGGCGGTTATACTAGAATTATAAAGTTAAAACCGAGAACTTCCGACGCGAGCCCTATGGCTTATATTGAATTTGTTGAAAAACCGGCGGAAAAAGCCAGTGAAAAACCGAAAAAGGCAAACAAGCCAAAGGCAAAAGTTGCCAAAGAGACTGTTAAGAAAGAGAAATCCGATAAAAAATAACCATGAATAAATCCACTTCTTATAAATTTGAGGTAAAAAGAAACTGGCACTTGATTGATGCTAAATCTCAGAATTTTGGCCGGATTGCTACTCAAATAGCTGCTTTATTGCAGGGAAAAGATAAAACATATTTTTCTCCCCAAGCTGATTGCGGCGACTTTGTAATCCTGGTTAACACTAAGTATCTAAAAGTCAGCCATCCGGCCAAGTGGGATAAAAAGATTTATTATCATTATTCCGGTTATCCGGGAGGAATTAAGGATATCAGCCTTAGGGACGCAATGGCGAAAAATCCCAACACTGTCATCCGAAAGGCGGTTTCCAATATGCTTCCCAAGAATAAATTACGCAGTTTGAGAATTGACCGGTTGAAGCTTTTTATTGAAGAAAAAGAAGGGAAAGAACTATACGATGCAATGAAGAAAAAGCTGGCAAACAAGAAATCCCAACCGGCGGTTGAAAGCCAAAAACCAGTTTCTAAACCGAAAGTTGTAAGTAGTAAGCAATAAATTATAATCCAAAATGGTAGAAATAATTGAAAAAGATAAGGTTGTTTTTAAAGGCAAATATTATTACGGCACCGGCCGACGCAAGAACGCGATCGCCAGGGTGAGAATTTATGCTGACAAGAACTTGAAATCCGCCATAGTTGTCAATGAGAGAAAACATCAGGATTATTTCCCCACCTTGGAATTGAGCCGGATTGTTATGGATTGCTTTAGGGTGACTAATACTAAAGATAATTTTGGAGTTTCTGCCGTGATTAACGGGGGAGGGAAAAAAGGGCAAGCAGAAGCTTTACGCCACGGAATAGCCAGAGCGCTAGTGGCCGTGGATGAAAAACATAAAGCTATCCTTAGAGAAAACGGTTTCTTAACCCGTGATCCGCGAGTCAAAGAGAGAAAGAAACCAGGACTCAAGAAAGCCAGAAGAGCCCCACAATGGCAAAAACGATAAAACCATTTGTCATTGAACATTTATCATTTAGGATTCCAAATGGTAAATAATAAAATGACAAATTAATGGTAAATGGAAAACGGTAAATGATAAATTTAATTTCAAAGTTATGTCTAGAATTTGTGATATTTGTGGAAAAGATTACCATAACGCCAATATAATCAATAAGCTTAGAGGAAGATATAACCGAGCTGGCAATAAGAAACAGCGGGCTAATCTTCAATCAAAAGTTATTGATGGCAAAAAAGTGACTATTTGTGTCAGTTGCTTGAGAACGTTATCGAAAACTAAAGCAAAAAAATCTCAATGAAATTGAAAATTGAAAATCATAAGCTCCAAATAATTCTAAATTTTAAAAAGAAATTTTAAAATTAAAATTTAGAGCTTAGCGCTATTTGCCTGCCTGCCGGTAGGCAGGGAACTTAAAATTTGATATTTTCAATTTTATGAAACAACCTACTCTCCAAAAAATTCTCCTCGAATACGAACCCCATACCCAGCAATTATTGCCAGTACTAAAGCGCGTAAACAGCGTTTTTGGCTACGTATCGCAAGAGCACTTGTACAAAATTGCTGATTATTTTTCAATAAGTCCGTCAGAAGCTTTCAGCACGGTTAGTTTTTTTGATGATATCCGCTTCACTAAGAGGTCAAACGTAGAAATCAAGGTTTGTATGAGCGCTCCGTGCGAGCTTCGAGGCAGCAGCAAAGTATTGCGGGAAATCGAACGTTTTTTGGGAGTAAAGGCCGACAGGGACAAGACCGCCAAGTTGGAAATCCGTAACGCCAGTTGTCAGGGAAGGTGCCAGCGAGGACCGGTTATGATAGTCAACGACAACGTTTATGATCAGGTAAAGCCGGAAGGGGTGGATGATATATTGGGACCGTATTTCGCGAAGTAGTTGTGGAGATTATAGATAAATTGAGAATAGAAAATACTAAGCTCCGAATAGCACCAAATACCAAATTATAATCTTAAAATTAATATTTAAGATTTAGTATTATTCGGAACTTAAGATTTTCAATTTTTTATTTACATCGATTATGGCAAAAGGCGGCGCTAAAGAGCTCAGAAAACGGATAAAATCCGTAGGAAACATTCGAAAAATCACCAAGGCGATGGAAATGGTGGCGGCGGCCAAAATGAAAAAAGTCATTGCCAAAGCGGTATCTTCCCGTACCTATGCCGAATTGGCCTGGACGATATTGGTAAACGTGTCCGAATCAGTTCGTCGAAGCGAAAATCCGTTACTGAAAGCCAGACCGGTAAAAAGAATTTGTATCGTGCTTTTTTCTTCCAATAAAGGTTTGTGTGGCGGATTGAACAATCAATTAGTGAAAAAAGTACTTGAACAAGTGAAAGATCCTAGCAGTTTAATGATAAATCGGGTCAGGGAGATTAAAATTGAACCTACTGTTTCTCCTAAAGATTTGGAAATAGAGTTTGTAACAGTCGGAAAAAAAGGAACCGAAGCGGCTATTCGGGCGGGCCAGAAAGTGGTGGCCAGTTTCTTCGATTGGAACGAACAATTAGGCCTGGACAATGTTTATCCGCTGACAGAGTTTCTTTTTGAAAAATATCGGGAAGAGTATTACGATAAAATCGTGGTCGCTTACAGCAACTTTGTTTCGGTGGTCAGAAATCAGCCAAAAATTCGTCAAATCCTGCCTCTTTCTCGTACGGACATCGAGAAACAATTGGAAGAATTGGGCAAGGAAGTCAAGCGAAAAGAAACAAGAAAAGAAGAATTGGACGAAATGAAAGAGGAGGCCAAGGAGACTGATTATCTTTTTGAGCCCAACAAGGAGAACGTTCTCCAGATTATTCTCCCCAGAATGATTGAAAGCCAGATTTATCAAGCATTTTTGGAGTCGCAGGCTTCCGAATTCTCCTCGCGGATGCTGACCATGAAGAATGCCTCGGACGTTGCCAAGGACATGATGACAGAATTCAATTTGTATTATAATATCGCCCGCCAAGCCGGAATCACTAGGGAACTAGCTGAAATTTCGGCCGGTATCACGGCGATGGAAGGATAGTGATTGGTAATTATAGACACTCTTGTCCGAAACATAAATAGAAGTTAATGTAAACTCAACGTGGGCTAAACCTGCGGATTTAGCTTGCGTTTTTAAATTTTAATCCGCCCGAGTCATGAAAACACCTATTAACCCAGAAGAAAATATTTCCGAAATAAAAAATGATGAGCTTTCAAATAAAGAAAAATCTCTTAGCGAAAATCCGGTTGAAACCGAAAATAAACGAAAAAAAGTAAAGAAAAAAACAACTGGTCCTGCAGTTGATATGGAAGAAATTCTAAAGAAAACCGAAATAAATATTCCTAAAGTCGGTGATCTTATCAGCGGTAAAATAGCGGCCGTCAGCAACAGTGCCATCTATGTTGATCTAGACGCTTTGGGAACCGGTATTATTATGGGCCGGGAAATGAAAGACGGCCTAGGTATTGTCGAAAATCTCAAAGAAGGAGACGAAATTGAAGCCACGGTGGTGGAATTGGAAGATGACGACGGCTATGTAGAACTTTCCATCAGAGAGGCGGCTTACGAAAAAGCTTGGACGGAGCTGGAACGTAAAATGAACGACCGGGAAAGCGTCGGTACTCGAATTCTTGAGGCCAACCGCGGAGGATTAATGGTAGAAATAAACGGAGTTTATGGATTCTTGCCCGTTTCGCAATTGAGCCACGAACATTATCCGCGAGTAGAAGACGGCGACAAGAATAAAATATTACAATTACTGCTTAAATTGGTCGGCAAAGAAATTAAAGTAAAAATCATTGACGTTGACCCGGAAGAGGAAAAACTGATTGTATCGGAGAAAGCTACCTATGAGGAGAAAGAGAGAGCGGTTATCGGAGAATTTGCCGTGGGAGATACGGTTGAAGGAGTGGTCAGCGGAGTGGTTGACTTCGGCGCTTTCGTGAAATTCGCGCCTAAAACCCGCAAGCTTGAAGGAGTGGAAGACAAAGAGCTTTTGGAAGGATTGGTGCATATTTCCGAGTTGGCTTGGCAATTGATTGAAAATCCTCACGAAATTATCAAAACTGGAGAGCGAGTCAAATGCAAAATTATCGATATCGATGGAACCCGGGTTTCCTTGTCCATTAGGGCGTTAAAAGAAGATCCTTGGGCGAAAATCAACGACAAGTACAAGGCTGACATGATTGTTCAGGGAGAAGTCACCAAGATTAATCCGTTCGGCGCTTTTGTCCAGCTTGATAGGGACATTCACGGTTTAGCGCACGTTTCGGAAATCATGGGCAAATTCAAAGTCCGCAGCTTGAATGATATTATGGAAGTAGGCAAAAAGTACAATTTCAAAATCCTGTCGATCGAGCCGGAAAGCCATCGGCTAGGACTTACGCTTCTCAATAAAGAAGAAGAAGCAGAATATGCTGGCGGTGCCAAAAAGGACACAGAAAAAAGCGAGGACAAGGGAGAGGTCCTGAAATCCTCCTCCGCTGAAGCTTCGGCGGACGGGCAAGTTCAGGATGACAAAAAAGGTAAGACTAAAAAAGCCAAAGCCAAGAAAACGGCCACTAAGGCCGGGAAAAAGGCCACGGTAAAAAAATCAGCAGCTAAAGCTAAATAAAATGGTGGAAAGCAGCGATAAAACTTCAAAAATCGCAGCGTTGAACAAGAAAATGCAGGAGTCAAGCAACTGTTGCCAATTAGCGGAAACCCGCACCAATATCGTGCCGGGAGAAGGCGATCCGGAAGCGCAAGTTTTGTTTATCGGAGAAGGTCCCGGTCAAAAAGAAGACGAGCAAGGGAGGCCGTTTATTGGCCAAGCGGGTCAGCTTCTAAGCCAATTACTGGAAGAAATCGGGCTGTCACGAGAAAAAATTTTTATTGCTAATGTCTTGAAGTGCCGTCCGCCCAATAACCGCGATCCGTTGCCGGAAGAAGTGACGGCCTGCTGGCCGTGGCTCCGACAGCAGATAGAGATTATTAATCCGGTTTTGATCGTGCTCTTGGGCCGGTTCGCGATGGAACGGTTCTTGCCGGGGATGAAAATTTCCAATGTTCGGGGCAAGGTTTTGCGCAGGAATATTCCCGATATCGGAATGAAGGTTTTTATGCCGACTTACCATCCGGCGGCGGTGCTCTATCATCGGCAATGGCTGGATTTCTTGAGGGAAGATTTCAAGAAAATTCCAAGAGTTTTGGATTTATTGGCTTCCGGCAACGATTTGAACCAGGATAAAAACGATCCGACCGAGTGGGACTCGATTGAAATAGGGGTAAAAAAACAGCACGAACAAGGAAAACTACTTTAGAATTTTAAATTTTAAGTTTTAAATTTTAAATCAATTTTAAATAACAAATTATAAATAAACGACAAGACTGAAATCCCTTTTTGTCATTTAAAATTTAAAACTTGTTATTGAATTAAAATTTATGATTTAAAATTTAGAATTAATGAACGGAAGGGTGGCTGAGTGGCTTAAAGCAACACCCTGCTAAGGTGTTGAGCTCGTAAGGGCTCCGGGAGTTCGAATCTCCCCCCTTCCGCAAATAAATTTTGTTCATTTCAAAAACGAAACCAAAGGAGGCTTTAATGTACCCTAACAGCAGGTCTTACGCAATTTGGAAGATGAAGCAAGATCTGGAAACCGGAACTCTGAGTCCAAATATTGAAAAGTCTGTGGAGGGTTACTGTAACAGCTTTTGTCGTTGCGAAGAAGGATTGCCCGACAAAGACCATCCCGAAAACATCCACTGTCTGAAGTGCGGAAAAGTCATGGCGCAGATCGTCTACGCATTGCCGGAAAATCCAGCGCAAGATTCGCCGGAATAGCTTAAGGGGAGTCAACATCAATCCACTCCCCATTCCACCCTCAAGGACCGCCCCGCGGTCCTTTTTAAGTTGGCTGTTATTTGTTCTCGCTTGATTTTTTCTTTTTAATAGCGCAGGATACAAGGAAATATAAAGCTATAACCATTAAAAATGGATTTAATTTCAATTAAAATAGAAAACTATCGAAGTATTGAGGATGAAACTGTTGACATAGCTAAAATCAACGGTACTCGCACTTTCAGTCTTATTGGTATAAACGAGTCAGGCAAAAGTAGCTTCTTGAAGGCAGTGTCATTAATCGATGATGACGATGAAAAAGTAATTTTTCCAAAAGATTTTTTTGACGAAGAAAAGCCAATAATTATATCGTTGGACTATAAATTAGACGCACAAGACAAAAAAGATTTAAATAATACGCTTTTGGAAAAGGGGTTTGATAAAGAAATTATCTCTCAGATTAAGATAGAAAGTGTTAATGTTTGTGCAACTTTTGATCCATCAGAAAACACACCTAAAGTTGTTTTTGATCAAATTGTTTTTAAACAGAAGATTTTTGACAAATATACTTTGCAAGAAACAAAACCGGTGAAGAAAGATCCCCAACAGACACAAGAGGATTTTGACCTTGAAAAATATTTTAAAAGCCAATTAGCAGATTATTTTTGGAATATATCTCACAAAATAATTTTCTGGAAATCTGATAGTAAACATTTAATAAATGAACAAATAAACCTTGAGGCTTTTAGTGCTGATCCTAGTAACACATCGGTACCATTAATTAACTGTTTCGAACTCGCGGGCATTAAAAATATTGCTGCTGAAGTAAATAAGCTGAAGACTGATACAGCTGAAATAGATAATCTTCAACAAAGATTAGGCGACAAAGTTACAGCTCATATAAAAAAAGTATGGCCGAACCATCCCATAAAAATCAATTTTATAATTAATAACTTAATGCTGACTTTATTAGTTGAAGACGAAGAAGTCAAATATAAATCTAAAACTACAGATCAAAGAAGTGACGGCTTTAAACAATTTATTTCATTCTTGCTTACAATTTCCGCAGAAAGTGCAACAAAACAGCTAGCTCACTCCCTCCTATTGCTTGACGAACCAGAAACACATCTACACCCGCAAGCCCAAGAGTATCTTAAAGACGAACTTATAAAAATAACTAAGAATGATAGAAATAACATTGTCTTTTTTGCTACCCACTCTAACTATATGATTGATAAATATCATATGGATCGTTGTTTTAGAGTATCAAAGCAAGCTAACAAGAAAACTAAACTTGAAAAAATAGAGCATGGAAGGAGTTCATATTCAGAAGTGAATTACGAAGTATTTGGTATTTCCTCTAGTGACTATCATAATGAATTGTATGGGTACTTGGAAGATGTTGAAAAAACAAAATTAGATGGTTTGCTAAAAACAAAACTATGGAAAAATGAAAAAACAAATTCAACAGATAAAGTTTCTTTAGCAACCTATATACGACATTCAATTCATCATCCCGAGAATACATCAAATACTAAATTTACCCAGGAAGAACTTAAAAAGTCCATTCAAGATCTACGAAAATTAAAATACGGAGATTAATAACAATGCAAAACTAAAAGCGTTCCAACTTTGTCCCACCCTCTCTGCTTGCATGTGATTGACATTGTTTCTGTTTTGCTATATTATAAAAGGATTTTTAGCACATTGAGAAAAGGAGGCCGTAAATATGTCAAGGTCATACGACTACATCGAAGTTGAACGTCCGTTGCATCTCCCACACACTGCAAGTCTGTGGATGAATACCGGAGTTCATGGAATGAGCTTTCAGGGATTCAAAGATGAAAAACTGGAGTTTTGCATTGGTCCAACTTTTGGCGGGATTGCTCGTCGTAAAGTCACCTTCAGTGAAGATGAAGCCCTGAAACTTCCCCACGATTACCATGTTGCCGGGCGGTTCGATCTTGATGGTCAGGAAGTGTTTGTTCTTTTGGAGAAATAGCCCTTATTCGTGCTCACAACATCTAAGAAGCGCATACGTTTAATAATCAAGAAACGATGCGCTTTTGCTTTTTCAAGATACTAATAAAAATAGAGGTGGTAAAATAAATACGTTCCAACTTCGTCTCATCCTCTCCGCCTTCGCCCGACGTAGCTTTGGCGTAGTCGGGAAACGCATATTCTAAAATTTCTAAAGTTATTCTCTAAAACCCTCATTAATACAGGGTTTTTGTCGCTATTGACAGGATTTTATATATCATTATACTCAAAGGTTCGGAATCGGAAGCTATTATAGTTGAACAATCGCTATATAAACAGCAAGAAAAGGAGAGAACTATGTTTGAAAATTTCAAGAAAATGGTTGGTTACCCTATTTGCACTGATGATCAGATACACGAGTTCTTTTTTCTGCTTGATCCCGGCGATCATGTAGCGGCGCTCGATCTGCTCGAAAAAAATCGGCCGGAACTGGCCAAAAGGATTGCACGAGAGATTCTGGAAGCTGCAACCGCCGCCGTCCAACAAAAGCAGGAGGGATAGATTTATTAAAGGCCATAACGACCCGCCTAGAAGAGGTCGTTTTTCATTTGGCAAAATCAGATTTTTTCGGCAGTGAACCCCATTACTTTCTTGGGTTTTTCTTCTTCCTTGATCAAAAGTTTGATTGCCTCAAATACTTCTTGAAATTGTTCATCGTATTTCTTTTCCATTTTCTCGATTTTCTCTTTCAAGTCTTTGTAATGAATTAGTGCTTTTCTTAGTTTCACAAAGATTCTAATAATCTGGACATTCACTTTTACAGCTCTTTTACTCCGTAAAATACCCGAAAGCATTGCCACTCCTTGTTCAGTAAAAGCCATTGGCGGTATTCTAGTTCCACCCCAACTTGATATTCCAAAATGGAATATCAAGTTGTTAAACTCACTCTTGGAGAGTCTAAACGCAAAATCATTAGGAAACCTATCTAAGTTTCTTTTAACGGCTTTATTCAAATCCATTGTTCTGACTTGGTACAGTTCTGCCAAATCCCTGTCTAACATTACTTTTTTCCCCCTGATCAGAAAGATTCTGCTAATTATTTTTTCGCTGGGAATCAATGAGTTTTCTTTCATAATATTCTTTATTGTTAATGTGGTTTCATTATAACAAACAAAGATAAAATTCTGATAAAAAATTTCTTAACTGAACCTCAGGACACGATTTTGCAAACCTTAACCCGCATTAGTAGAGGATTTTTGTGGCTATTGACAGGATTTTATATATCACTATAGTTAAGGGTCATTTAAAAATGACGATATTTACTGTTTAGCACATTCCCATATAGCCACAAAACCGATTCTGCAGGAGGATAAGAAATGAAAAGAAGTTTGCTGATAGCTCTGTTTTGCGTTGTTTCCCTTTCGGGTAGTTCAGCGCTTGTTGCTCAAACCATCAATCCGCTGCTTCTCCAAGTTGATCTTGAAGAAGGTTGGAGACGGGTAGAGACGGCAAGAGACTACGGCGAATACGTGGTATTCGAGAAAGATGGGCCTTGCGGAAAACGCTTTGTCCGATGGAAGATACTCGCCGTTAAAGGGGATCAGAAAGATTTCAGGGCTCTCGTGGCATGGGAAATCGTGCTGAAGTACGGGTGTTTCTTTGAAAAAGGAAACCTCTGCAGACTCACTGAGGATGGACGCGAAATGTTGGGCTTACTAAAGCCAAGATAATGTTCATTTACTCAAATACGGCCGGTCGGATACATTCTCACAAAGAATAGTTTCCGGCCGGTTTTTTTATTACAAAATTTTGCCAAAATCAGACTTTTTCGGCAGTGAACCCCATTGCTTTCTTGGGTTTTTCTTCTTCTTGGATTAGGCGCCTAATAGCTTTGAATACGATCTGAAATTGTTTGTCATATTTTCTCTCCATATCTTCAATCTTCAAGCGCAAGCTTCTAATATCAGAGAGTGTTTGTTTTAATATTATAAAAGCTCTGATTATTTGTATATTGACATTGACAGCTCTTTTACTTTTTAGAATTCCTGACAGCATTGCAACTCCATGTTCTGTGAAGGCACGGGGGAGCTTCCTTGTCCCACCCCAACTTGATGTTCCAAATTGGAACATCAAGTCTGAAAACTCTTTTCTGGACAGTCGAAACATAAAATCACTCGGAAATCTTTCTATGTTCCTGACAACCGCTTTGTTTAAATCGCGAGTGTCAACTTGATAAAGTTCGGCTAGATCTCTATCCAGCATAATTCTTTTTTCTCTAATCAAAAAAATTCTGTTGAATATTCTTTCACTTGGGATTAAAGATTGTTTTTCCATGGTCAGTTTTTTGTTAATAATCTTATTATCGATAAGGTAATTTTCTAACTTCTCCCATCTCTAAGTCACAATTCGTGATCTCAAGTTTTGATTTATACTATAGCACACTGAGATTAAAAAGTTATTAAAAAACTATTAACTGAAGCTCAGGACACGGTCCTGCAAACCAAAAACCCACATAAATGCAGGGTTTTTGTCGCTATTGACAGGATTGTAGATATTAGTATAGTTATAAGTCTATTGAAAATGGCTGTATTCGTCATTTTGTACCTTTCTATAACTTTGCAATCGCGAGGAGGTGTCCGATGAGATTTTGGGGTGTTATGGGGGTTATTGCAGTTCTCTTTGGCTTTTTGGCCGGATTCTTTAACGACATACTGACGCAGGGACAACCGCAGGCTTCGCAGGTTCCGGCAGTCATGTTCAATATTCTCGATACGCCGTATCGAAACGTCGAACCCACAATTTTTGAGATTTAGCGCTCAGCGCTGACACCACAATCAATCCACAAGAGGGTTGGCTCCAACGCCGATCCTCTTTTTTATTTGAGTAAAAATAGTTTATAATCGAGAACATGAAAAATATTAAAGAAAGAATCATCTATTTGGTCGAAAGTTTTGACTATGCTTCCAAAGGCATTCAATACGCTTGGGAAACGGAACAAAACTTTCGAACTGAAATTATAATTGCGCTGATCGTGGTTATTATGATGCTTATATTCCCTCTCCGGCCGATTGAGCAGGTTCTGCTCGGGCTGATGATTATCTGGGTTTTGACTTTGGAAATCATCAATACGGTTATCGAAAGAATATCCGATATTGTGAAACCGAAAGCCCACCCTTATATAAAAATTACCAAGGATCTTATGGCAGGCGCAGTGTTAATATCGGCGGCTGGAGCGGCGGTCATTGGGATAATTATCTTTTACCCGTACTGGGCGGTTTTTTTTAATTCCATTCTAAAATAATCTGTCACCCTGAGCGAGTCCGCTTCGGACGAGCCGAATGGGTCTAGATCCTTCGACTTCGACCAGCCAGACTGGTCTTCGCTCAGGATGACACATGCTCAGATATATACGCAATACTATGGAAAACAAAAACGAAGGAATTATTACCCGTTTTTGGATAGATAAAGATTATCTATCCCTTTTGGAATACGAAGAAAAAGGCGGTTTGACCGCCCTTAAAAACGTTTTGTCCGGCAAAGTTAGCCGGGATGACGTAATTGATGAAATTGAAAAAAGCGGTCTTTCCGGACGGGGCGGAAGCGGGTTTCTCACCGGTCTGAAGTGGCGACTAGGAAAAGAAGCCTCAGAGAAGGCAAAACCGCCAGTTTTACCAGCTAAATCCCACGCTTATTTTATTTGTAATGCCGACGAATCGGAGCCGGGAACCTACAAAGACCGGATTATTATTGAAAACAGTCCTTATTTAGTACTTGAAGGAATGATAATCGGAGCTTGGGTGGCGAACGCCAATCAGGGGATTATTTACATCAACAACAGCTATAAGAGCACTACGCACGTTTTGCGGAAGTCTATTAAAATATTGGAAGAAGCAAAATGGTTGGGAAACAATATCCAAGGCAGCGATTTTTCGTTTCACGTGGAAGTCTTCGAGGGGGCGGGGAGTTACGTCTGCGGAGAAGAAACAGCTCTTCTCAACTCGATTGAGGGAAAAAGGGGGGAACCGAGGAGAAAGCCTCCTTATCCTCTTGAAAAAGGTCTTTTTGGCAGACCCACCATAATTAACAACGTGGAGACTTTAGCCAATATTCCGTATATTCTAGACAAAGGCGCCAGTGTCTACCTCTCCAAAGGAAAAAGCGAAGAAACTCCCGGCGAAAAGTTATTCATCATTAACGGAGCAGTAAAAAAACCGGGTGTTTACGAAACTCCTTTGGGAATTAGTATTAATGAGCTGATTAAAGATTATGCAGGCGGATTGGAAAATGCGAAAGAATTAAAATGCGTCCAAGTGGGCGGTTCGGCAGGAGCGGTGTATTCAGGCGAAGATCTTGACAAACCGCTGGGATACGGTAGTTCTGATTATATTCCCGTAGGCTCAGGAGCAATCCTGGTTATCGATAAAAATACGGATTTAAAAAGGTTGATTTTAGCGTGGTCACTTTTTTTCCGCCGGGAATCATGCGGCAAATGCGTGCCTTGTCGGGAAGGGACCTATCAGCTTCATCTACTGGCGGAAAGAATGAATCGGGGAAAATTAATGGAAGGAGACAAAGAAAGGATCGAAGATATTATTTTTACCATGCAAAGGGCCTCTTTCTGTCCTTTTGGCAGTTTTGCGGTAAAAGGGTGGGAAAGCGTACTGCGATTATTTCCCGAAGAGTTGTTTGGAGAATGAGAAATGGAAGAATATACAAAGAGTAGACAGAGAATAGAAGTAGAATATATTAAAAAGATGTTGTATTTTTCTATTCTTTGTATATTCTAGGTATATTCTTTTTTATTTTTTGTATATTGAGTAGATGAAAACTCTTATCCACAACCGTCGAGCCAAATTTGATTATGAAATCCTCGAAACCATCGAGGCCGGCATTGTTTTATTGGGAAAAGAAGTCAAATCGCTTAAAAGCGGTCAAGGCAAGTTGGACGGATCTTATGCATTTATTTCCGAAGGGGAACTGATGATACTTAATATGTATATTTCCCCTTATCAGCCGAAAAACACTATGGGAGCGGTCGAACCTGACCGTTCAAGAAAGCTTTTGTTGCGAAAAAAAGAAATCGATTACCTTATCGGGAAATTAAAAGAGAAGAAATTTACCTTAATTCCGCTTAAAGTCTATTTGAAAAAAGGAAAAATAAAACTCGAGCTTGGATTAGCGCGAGGCAAGACAAAAATAGACAAACGAGAAACGATTAAGAAGAGAGAAGCAGAGAGAGAGATTAGGAAAAATTTGAAATTTTAAATTATAAATTTTAAGTCAATAACAAATTTTAAATTTTAAATGTCAAAGGAGTCAAAGCTTTGTCGTTTATCATTTGTTATTTAAAATTGATTTAAAATTTAAAACTTAAAATTTAAAATTACTTCTTCTGGCATCTTCCTACTGACGAAACAAAAACTTCTTTAACAGGACATTTGCACAATTCTGTAGCTTTTGTCCAGTGGCCGCCTGAATTTTCACATTGTTTTCGGGTGGTGGTACCGCTTTTTTTAGTGGTGTCTGTGTTTTGACTCGGAGTACTTTCGGTCGAACTGGTGTTCTCGGTGGTCGAAGAAGCGCTATTTGTTGTCGTATTTCCGCTTACCGAGATATTTTGCGTGTTACTGTACCCAACGCATCCTCCGTCATTGCGGTAAGCGCATACGCGATAATTGTAAGTATTACTGTCCCCGCTGACTTCCCAAAGATAAGAGCTTTCATCTTTGGATACGGTCCGATAAGAATCGTTAGGATAAGTTAAATCCGATCCAGTACCCTTAAGAATTTTCCACGACTCCCGGTCTCCTTGTCCTCCTGTCCAAGAAAGCAGCACCCCGTTAGAGCTTTCCTTCACTTGTAAGGATATGTCGGATTGTCCAGCAGTCTCACTCGGTTTTTTTTCGGCTTCTGTTGGCTTTTCTTCAGTACTCTCTTGAATAGCAGGGGGTTGTTCAGTTTCGTTGTCGGCTGTATCGGTTGTGTTAGTCGATAATCCTGCTTTGGCCAGGACTTTTTCATCGATAGCCAGATTATTTTCCCGATCTTTCTTCAAATTATTCAAAGTCCACTCTTCGCGCAGTTCTTGCTCTTCGATTTCGTTAATTTTTCTCCCTACGGGATTTATCAGGATTTCTTCCCCCGCTTTGGCAGAAGCAGTGCTCTTGTCTTTGTAAGTGATGGTAATCTGGTCTTTAAGCGCTAAAATGGTAGTGTCGGTTTCTTTGATTTTGACTTCAAAAGCGGTTCCTTGAGATTCTATTACTCCGTCGCTTATAGACACTTTATAGCTTTTCCTATCGGCATTTTTCGCTGTTTGGTGATGGGTGTTGCCGTCTGTTTGAACCCAGTTAACTTCTCCCTGGTTGCCGGCTAAGACTATCCGAGAATAGCTTCCCAATTGCATTTTACTGCCATCGCCAACAGAAAAAGACGCTTCCGAATCAGTCAAGGTTCTAATTTCGGTGGAAATATTAATTTTAAGAGGCAGATTGTTGATCGTTTTCCAGCCTTCCTTTTCACTCTCCCGATATTCCACCGTTCCAGTTTTAGCAACCAAACTAACTTCAAATGTTTTTCCTTTGCCGATAACAAACCAGTAGAGAGAAACTCCTGCAATACCCAAAACAGCCAGATATAGAATCCATTTTTCAATAGTTTTACCGACTTTCGCCGGTCTTCTGGGGTAGGTGGAGGGGCTGTAAGCTTGTATCATAGATCCTAAATTAATCGCAATGTTCAATATTATTCTTGCCTTCCTCCCGTGTCTAGAGTCCCGGCTACCCGTTCAATGTCGCTAGTAGGCAATCCCTTTTTTACCAGAGGCATCAAGTCTTTTTCTGCTTTATCGCTCGCTTTTTTTTGGCGGGCGAAATTTACTCCCACTCTTCTCCAAAAATATTGTTTTGGCTTGGAAACAAACATTAAAACGCTCCCGCAAAACCCAATCAGGGTCTGATTATAAGGACGGACAAAGGCGAAACCGGCTGTTAACCCCATAACAACCACGGCGCTAATAATAAATAGTTGAAAATCAACCATTTTCCACAGTATTATACAAATACCGACGCCTGACCCCAGCCAACCGAGTTGCTTAAGAGTAAGCGGACCGGCAATCCTGTCTTCGATATCGACATCTTTAGGAACCTTAAAACGCATATCGTTGGAATTACTAATTTCCAATACCTTATTCCCAATGAAATGTTAAATGCGAATTACTATGTTTCACTCATGCATTTTTTATAAATTTCATTAGAAATTGGTAATTGGATATTGGATATTACTAAGTTTATTTTTGACCTTGCTGATATCTGCGGATAGCTTCAGTTACCTTAGAATCGTCTTTGAGGTCTTCAACGAATACGATCTGCTCTTTGTTGATCATCATTCTGTCCAGCGGACCATGAAGCTCGTTGCCAAGTTTTACCAGCGACAATTCGGTTTTTTGCTCCTGCGGGTTTTTGTTTTCATTGTTATTATCTCCTTGCTGTAGTACCGGTTTTACTTGCAAGTAAAAAATATCCATTAACTCCAAGTATTCTCCTTCTCGGGTGCCTACTTTTCCGAAGTAAACTTGTCCGTTAGTGAGAAAAACTGCTTGGTATTTTCCTTGGTCAAGTTTGAGGCTGTCGGAAGAACCCATGATGCCCGAACCTTTTCCGATAATTTTGTCAACTCCGTCGCCTTTCAATCCCTTTAATTCTTTTACAGCGAAGAAGAGAACTAGTAATAGCACTACTAAACCGGCGATTAACACTAATGCGAACATTCCGGGCCGTCCACTTTTTCTTGGAGCCCCTTCCCAATTGTCATATTCGGGCCTTCTCCTTGATTCCTGAGCACCCTTTAAGAAAGAATCTAGTTCTCTCTCTTTGTTCTCCCTTTTTTCTGTTGTCATTTGTTTTTTTAGTTAATTTTAAGTCGGATATACGTTTAATCAGTCTAAAGTATTTTTATGAAAATCAAAAGTGTGTAAATCATGTTACTCAGTAAGAGCCGATTACGGTTTACCTACCCAATAATACCCCAAAACTTTTCCAGGCAAAATAAAAGACCGAACCTTGAGTGGTTGGGTTCGGTCTGCTTCAATGAATTGAATCTTCGTATTGGGATGTTCACACGACTTTGACTGTTGGGCAGACCTTCTCGTGTACCGCCTTCAGATACTCTCTGGTCAGCTTGTACGCCTCGGTCTCCGATACTACGCCGAATAGAACGACCATAAACACAAACGCTACCATTATGCCCAGAGACAAAAGAATCCCTAACCAATGGGCTACAACTACGTCTACCGCATAGTATCCTATCGTATTGAGGGTATAGTCATACTGCCAAATCGCAATAACGATCAGGGCGACCCAGATAGGGTAAATACGGTGTCCGCGGAGAGTTGGCCAGCGTGTGAAGTTGACAAGGATGTCTCCCACCTTTTTTTTCTCATCGTCTTCGTCAAAGAGGGGAAGTCTCTTGGCAACGAAAAATCCTGCTACGGACACTCCGATAAGAGCAACAACTGCAATTACAATCATAAAAACCCACCCAACTAAACAGAAAGGAATTCTCCAGAAAAGCTTACACAAGCTGATTTCTGATGGTTGTTTCTCGCACCAAGGTAAACCGTAGGCGATACCATAAAGAATTCCGTCTCTTTTGATTTCCATTGTCTGCTCCTCCTTGTTTTCCTTGAAATGTTCTATAAATACGGTAAAAACCGTTTTTTTCTGAACTTCTAACTATAGTTATATATAAAATCTTGTCAATGGCAGAACGAGCCCTGTATTCATGCGATTTTCCAGCCATACGTTTCAGAATCTTAAAAATCACGTATGTCGAGCTGATCTAAGCAATCAGTTCAGATTATGCAGAAATAACCAGATATTTCTAGAATTTAACGGGGTTCAAGTCGCCCGCCTGACCGGCGGGCAGGGAGACTTGAACCAACAGAAAAATAGGTCGTGAGCGGAGCGAACACCAAAAATGAAAACTGGTAAATGAAAAATGTAAAATGATTTAGTCGGGGTACTGGGACTCGAACCCAGAATCTCACGAACCCGAATCGTGCGCCCTACCAATTAGGCCATACCCCGTAATACAATTGTCAAATTTCATTTCTCAAGTTTCAAGTTTGGTGTTCACTCGCTTCGCTCGTTCACGATTATTTAAAAGATCGTCGCCGTAGGCGACACCATACTTGGAAATTGATACTTGAAAGTTGAAAATTTACCACGAACTTCCTCCTCCTCCCCCGAATCCGCCTCCAGAGAAGCCTCCTCCCCCGAATCCGCTTGAACCGCCGGACGCGCCTCCGCCTTCAGTGCGCATGCCGATGGCCGCATTGGCCGTATCGCGAAAACTGGAAAGCGAGTTGGCTAAATATAACGCACTAAAATTATTCATGGAAGAACCTTCATACCAAGTCGGCGGATGAGTATAAATTCCTTCAAACTGCTTCGCCCACTCCCTTTCCACTCCTAAGACCATAGCATAAGGCAGTAATTTCTCAAAATGTTGCGGTCTTTTTTCCGGAGCATTGTGGAATTTTATCCTATCTTTTTCGGCCACAGTCAAGTATTCTTTTAATCCTAGGATCTTCTCGTAGGCGTCAACCCCTTTGATAGTTTTTCGGGGCATAAAATATCCGAATATAGCGATCAATCCGCCCGTAAGAAGCATACTGCCCGCTCCGATAACGCCGAAATCGTTTACAAAAAGGATTATCCCTAAGAATCCCGCTATGGCGCCGATAAACAAATAAGTATTACGAACGCGCTGGGGACTTTTGGGAAAATAACCTTTTTGAACTAAATCATTGTAAATGCCTTCTTTTATGCTGTTCAATTTTTGGGGAAAACTGTTTTGTAATTCTGACAACTTGACTTCATGATTACCGCTCGTTGCGCTCGCGGGGAAAATAGCTTCGAAGATATTCTTTTCTGCTTTCGGCATCGCATCATCTTTTCTCAGAAGAGTCAACTCATAATCAGGATTGTTTTTAAATAAACCGAAGAGCGATCGGCGTTCTATCTCGCGAATTTTAATGTAACCCCGAACGGCTAAATCGATAATTGAAGAAGATACGTCTTTGGGATCGGCTTTCTCATCAACCAAAGCGCCGAGCTCAACAGGAGTCAGATTATTAGGGGGACCGTAAAAAGGAATAATCGTGCCATTGCCTTGAGGATCTCGGCCTTTCAAGAACCAGAGGACGAAAAGAAAAATAAAGGCCAGCAACGGAATTAGCAAGAATACGTATATCAAAAGATTATGCTGGAGGGCGAGATAAAAATTTTCGGAAGCGGTAGGCTGTTTAATGATATTTTTGGGAAATCCGGCTACAATAGTGAGACCGTTTCTTGCCGGCAGCTCCCACCTGCTCTTGAATTCGACGCTTTTAGTGCTGGTAGCTTCGAAAGAACATTCTTTTTGCTGGGATCCCAAAGTACCAGTAAAACAGCCGAATTTCCAAATGTCAGGATTAATATCTTCGGGAAAATGAATGGTAGCCGAGGATTTTTCAATGGGAACTTCCCAGCCGTTTCCGGTCACATTCCAGTAGAATTCATCCTGATTTTCGTTGTCCTTGGGAGAAAAATTGATGGCTCGCTGAACTTTGTAGTTTATAATGTAGGTCCAATTTCCCGAAATTTCCTTGTTGGGGTCACCGATTTTTACACTCATTTTGCCTCCGCTTTCGTTTTCTTCAAAAGGCACGGACTCGATTTCCCCGCCTTCTTTTTGGGCTTTCACTTCGGTAACGGTGAGATACACGTCATAGCTTCCAGTAAGCGATCCGGCGTTTTCCGTGGCGTATTTTACCGGTATGTAGCGGATAATGCCGTGCTGGGGAACAGGAAAATAATATTGAATATTCTCTTTTACGTCGACCTGGCTATCGGTAAGAATATTAATGTCGGATTGGAAAGATTTGATACTTTCGGTTTCCTGCGCATAGGTAACTGTGTTGATAGAGAAAAATAATAACAGAACCGCTAATAATATTTTTAGCTTCGTCATTGAGTCTCAGTTAATTTTAAACTTACAATTTTTGGCTAAAGCTCTAGTTCTTTCACTTTATCCCAACTATTTTCATCCAACACCATTATTTTATTATCGGAAATGACATAGAGGTAGTTGTCAATATATATCGCACGTTTGACTCCCGGTTCGCTCACCGCTTTTGCCAATTTCAATTCTTTCCCGGCGTAGGAAAAGATATACGCTCCTTTACTGCCAGGCATAAAAAATACTTTATGCTCTTTATCCAGCAAAAAAGCATGGTGGTTATTGGATACTTCCGAATAGTATTCGTCCAATTTGTAAGTGCTCAATTCTTTCGGATTACTGGGTGAGCTGACGTCAAATAGCGTCACTTTCACTTGATTGCTTTCTTCCCCTACGCCCAGTATCGTGTCGCTGTCTATCGGGTGCAAGTAAGAGGAATAGCCGGGAATTTTAAGCTCTCCTTTAAGTTCGGGACTCCTTGGGTCGGACAAGTCCAGTACATAGAAAGGATCAACCTGTTTGAAAGTGACCACGTAGCCGTTTCTTTCAATGAATCTGACGGAATAAATTCGTTCCCCTTTCCCTAAATCAGTGACTGAGCCAGTTCTGTTTAATTTTTTGTCCAGGACGTATACGTCGCTCACGCTGTTGTCGCTGTTTCCGTTGATAATTCCGCCGATCCAGCCGAAACTCGAGGAACTGGTGGTCGCGATGCGCAAATTATCCTGATATTCATCTAATGAAAATTGGTTCAAGGTTTTGCCGGGGACGCGTCCCATCGCTAATATTTCCATATCTGGTATTCCTATCTTGACAATACCGGTGTTTTCCAGTTCTCTACCGTGTTCCTTATAAAATTTTCCCACTCGGTTGGTGAGCTCGTTTTGAATACGCATCATCTCGTCGCTGCCCAATGATCGCGTAAAATGGTCTAAAATGTCGTTCAGCTCCGTCCGTTTGGCAGAATCGCTCAAGTCGTAATCTTTTATCTTTTTGATCCTGTCAGAGATAGAAGAAGGAACTAAATCAGTATTAACGCCTAAAAAGTCAGAAAAAAGCTTGACGAAATCTCCCGGGTAAGCGTAAGTCAGGTAAATGGCTTGGTCGGACATGTAAAGCACGGAGGCGCTCGAAGAACCGACAAAAGAAGCGGTTTTCTCTGGAGACCCCGTTGCGGCGTCAAAGGACAACAAATTGTAGGTGAGATCGATGGGGACGTTGTGGTTTGGGTGGTAGATCTGGTCGCAAGAGAATCTGACAGGCGAACCGTTCGTTATATAAGGTTCAATTGGGCAAGGCCTATCCAACCTTATCGAGGACTTAGTCACCAGATAAACCTTGTTTTTGTAAAGCCTAGCGGAAATCAGCTCGTCGTTTTCTTTGATTTCCAGCATCCATTTTTCTTGGGGTTCTTCAGGATTACTGATGTTATAGCCATAAATCTTATGCTTATTTTCAGAAAATATTATTAGGCTGTTTCCGTATATGAGTAAATCGCCGTTTTTGTCAATTTTTGAAGCGAGTTTCAGATTGTCAGGAGGGAAAGCTCTAATAATGTTAGTTCTGCCGGAGTACTCCGGATAAGGGTAGGGGGGATAGATCATCCCGACTTTACGGTCCTCCATGGCAGAGGAACTAGGAATATTTCCCCTGAGAGGCATCGGCCGGTAATAATTTTGCTCGCTTGATAAGTATATTTGCTGTCCGTCTGTTTTGACTATGTCCGGTTCATCGATTCCTAAAACTTGAACATTAGTTCCGGATATGCGTTCCGGCAAAGGCGCTTGCTGAGCGGAGAACGAGGTTGCCCCTCCTATGGCTTTTTCTGAAGCGGAATTTGATGCCGGCATAGCTATATCCATGACCGCCCCCCCTCTTCCAAAGCCGAACAATGCGGAAGCATCGGATTTTTCTGAATTTTCAAGATATTCTTTAAACTCTTGTTCCGAGGAAAATTTTGATATCTGGTCCTTCTTTCCGGTATCTTCAGCGCCTATATTCTCCAAGGTGTCGCTTGGAGCGGCTATTTTATCCTTTTGAAGCGGGCGATCCGGCCGGGAGTATAATTTAATTGACGCGATAGTAACTAAGAGGATGATTGCAACCGCCCCTACAATGATTAGAATCGCAGTTTTTGTTTCGATTTGTTTGTTCATTTTTGTATTTATAGAGTTAGTGAATCTGCTAATTTAATTAATATTTTAACCTATTTTTAACAATGTATGCAATTTGTTCAAAAAACACCCCAAAAACACTTGACAAAAATATTAATATGCCGTTGACTAACACGTTAAAAACTAAATTAAATATAAACTAATAAAAAGTTTGTATTTTATCATTAATTCGATTAATTCAAGGGAAATGAACAAGAAAATCTTAGCAGCTATCCCAGTTGCCCTTTTAGTGGCAATAGGATCGTTCGCTTCGGTTAGTCAAGCCAGAGCAGCCGGTTGGGGAAACACAGTTTTAACCTCAGGTGAAAACAGCGGAACTCCTACTTTTTTAGCTGGCTCTAAATGTAAAACTAAAAGCGGTAAATGTGGAGGCGATGACAACGACAAGAAAAAAAAGAGCCCTAGCAAGCACGACGACGTGGCAATCAATTTAAGTTTGCCCGCGCCAGCTCCTGCACCTGCGCCAGCTCCTGCACCAGCCCCACAGCCGGTAATTGTCCAAGTTCCAGCGGCTCCAGTTAATAATGAAGCCAATGCGACTGCGACCAATAATAATGACATCAATGTTGAGTTGCTAAGTTTAATTGAACAATTGTTTAACCAAAAGTTCAATGTAAACACTGCGCAACAGCAAAAGCAACAGCCACAGAAAAAAGTTCAGCAAAAGAAAACTCCGGTTCAAATTATGAAGCAGATAATCCAGAAAGCTTATCCGGTAACCAAGACCGTTTCCTCGCCTAGTAAAGGATGCTCCGGCGGCGGATGCTCCGGCGGATCTAAAGGCGGAGGCGGAAGCCAAGGCGGTGGCGGATCTAAAGGCGGCGGTGGCAGCCAGGGCGGAGGCGGAAGCCAAGGCGGAGGCTACACCAGCGGCGGATCCACCCAAGGCGGTTACGACCAAGGCGGATATGACCAATATGGATACAGTCCGAATGCTTGGGCTCCGAGCGATTATGACTGGAGTAATTTAGGCTATAACGAAAACGATTGGGGATATAACGAGGCGGATTGGAATGGTGGCTATGATTGGAGTGATCTTGGCTATGACTCAAATGATTGGGGGTACAACAGTTCTGATTGGGGCGACAGCTATGATTACGGTGATTTAGGTTACGATTCTTCTGACTGGGGATACGATGGAGGAGATTGGGACAGCTATGATTACGGTGATTTAGGTTACGACAGCGGAGATTGGGGCTATGATGGTGGAGATTGGGGTGGAGACTTTGATTCAGGTGATTTCGGCTATGATGGTGGAGATTGGGGTGGAGAATAAGAAAAAATAAATAGATATTTAAAATAAGAAAAAACACCGGACATCCGGTGTTTTTTCTTTTGTATTAAAGAATAGTAATCAAATTAGTCGCAGTATAATCGTGTTTATAAATGAAAAACGGCTGAGTGTTTTAAGCTCAACCGTTTGGTTTTAACGATACAGTCCTCCAATAAACCTTATCGGCGTGGCATTAGCCTTATCACCGGACTGTCCTGATACATCTGAGGATCCTCTTCGCTGAACCCCATGACCAGGCCGACTCTGTATTTGGCTTTGTAGTTTCTCTCATACTCTTCCCGCCAAGCAAGCTTACAGAGTTCAGCTTTTTTGGCGAACACCTGGTAATTTCCCTTGATGGGATTTGCCAAACGCAGCTCGATTCCACCACCGGGAAGATCTCGAGCCTTTTTCCAGCAAACAACATTTCCATTGCTGCTGGGACCATTAGAGTTCCGTTTGGCGTCATGATTGATGTTTCTCGCGTCCGGCGGCGGTTTCTTTGCCTTGTCATACCGCATTGCTCCAGGGGGAGCTACAGAGTATGAATCGGGTCCGGGTCCGGCTGCCAACATGATTCTCGGAGTCGAGCAAGATCCGTCAAAACAATTTGGACTTGCGGCAAGGACCGAGGCGGAGCAGCTAAGAGCGAACAATACAGCCATTAAAACGATCAATTTCTTCATGATGATTACCTCCGTGGTGAAGTGTCCTTATCGGACTGTGCTTTCGGTCGGCGGTCCTTTCTCGAGATGCTTTTTAAGAATGGGGTCTGGCAAAACCTGCACGGCATCTTTAGGCCGCGGGGTCAGACGAATCAGCGGTTTCTCTCGATACTCAACGGGATCGCTCTTCTTGAATCCCAATACTGACTCTTTCTTGATGAAAAAATCAGGTTTGTAATTCTTCTCGTAGTCCTCGAGCCATGCCAACCTGCAACGCTCAAATTTTTGAGCGGAAGCCTGGTAGTCCCCTTTATTCAGGCAATTAAGCCTGACATCAAGAGTTCCATCAGGGTTCTTCCACACCTCGTAGCATCCATCTGGGCCTTCCTTGATTTTCGTCGGTGCAGACGCTGGTTTGTTTTGCAGTTTTGATCCCGATGCTTGAGCTTCTTCTTGACCAAGAGAAAGTCCATAAAAAGACAGAACCAAGGTCATTGAAGCGATAGCAGTGATCACGATTCGACTCAATAACTTTTTCATAGATCACCTCTTACGTTGTTCGATTTGGTAAGTTGCTTGTCCAACAAAGGCTTTATCCGCTTGATTTAGCTGAACCTAGCTTTATATATCATTTTTTCAAAAAGTCAAGTACTTTAGCTTCTTTATTTTATAAATATTAAAAGGTCTGGCAACTGTTTGCCAGACCAAAAAGGAAGATTGTTTTTATCGATGCTAGTGACTGAAATGCCAGGGAACGGAAGATAGTTTTGGCTCTTCATAATCACCATTACGCCGAGCCGTGTTGTGATTTTCCTTCTCGTAGCTGAACTGCCAAGGTATTGATGAAAGATCGATGTGATTGGGGTTGCCAGGATTATTTCCGTTGGGGTTATTTTTTCCACGAAAATTATGTCCTGGGTTTCCTGGGTTGTGGTATCCGGGATTAGACGAGGTATAATCAAAAGCCGGTGGGCCGGAGTATGCGCCAAGGCCGTTGTTTGTCGCGTCGCGCCAGTAGCGGCTGTTGTCGAAACCGCCTAAACCGTTACCTCCGTTCCCATACGGATGTCGAGCATGCTGTTGTGCGTAATCAACGTATTGGGAAGGGGGAAAACCGCCTCTGTCATAATTATTTCCACTTATTCCGTAATTCATAGGGCTGTACTCGTTGTCGTTCGGGAAGCCGTACCCGTGCCAGTTATTCCAATTATATTGGTTGGCGTAGTTGTAATGACTCCCGTAATCGAGTCGATTTTCGAACCAGCGACCGTATCTATAAGATTTGCGCCACCAAGTGCCTCCTATAACAGGAGGAGTTGCAACCGTTATTACTCGAGTTTCGGGAGAAACGTGTCTAGGTGTAGCTTTAATAATGCGTTTAGGTGCGTATTCCGGCACGCCGCATTGATATGCTGCGCTGCCGCACTGGGTGAATCCGACATCTGCCGCTATGGGAAGCAGTAGAATCCCAAGCAACACTATCGTTGCTAGCGCCAATTTTTTAAGGAACATGGTTTTCTCCTCTCTCTTTCTATTTCTTTCTGTCTGAAAACACAGAACGGAATTACAAAACAGTTATTCTTTACTAATAAATTATACCACATTACAAGCAATAAAAAAACAACAGAAACGTAAAAAAGAGACGTAGCAGTGCTACGTCTCTACATGAACATTATTATTTCATTATCTTTCCTATTTTTTCTTCTTTGACTTTACTTCCTTTTTCTCAATTTTAACCTTTTTCTTTTTCTTAGACTCGGCTTCTTTTTTCAGTTTTAGGTTTTCCTGCATAGTTTTGGCGTGCTCAACGCGACGAGTGAAGCGATCGACTCGGCCGGCGGTGTCAACAATCTTTTTCTGGCCGGTGTAAAAAGGATGGCAAGCGGAACATATTTCCACCTGCATTTCCGGCACGGTGGAATTTGTTTCCACGCGGTTGCCACAAGCGCAAACAATTACAGCCGGACCGTAGTTCGGGTGAATATTCTTTTTCATAATATCAAAATAAGCGTGTTTAATAATGCCTATGCTTTATAACACGCTATAATAAAGACTGCAAGATACTCAAATTATCAATTATCAATTCACAATTTTCATTTAATTCTCAATGTTCAATTTTCAAAGGGGACAAAAAAAGTCAGAAATTAATTGACAATTATTGCAATTGAAAATTATATGAAAATTGAAAGTTGAAACTTGAAAATTCAGCGAAATGCTCGTTATCCTTTTCGCTTCATTAGTAAAAACAATGACAAAGCCGTAAATCCCATCATCGAAAACATTATCGCTAATATGACCCTGATGTCGTTAAAAAAGGGCGAGACTTCTACGTTCATTCCAAATATGGAAGCGAGCAGAGTCGCTGGCAGGAAACTTACCGAAAACGCCGTTAAGATATTAATAATTTTATTGAGCTTGTAGGAAATAAGCGTGTTGTTGGTACGGTGCAGGGCTTGAACCGTCTCCCAGTAGTTTTCCAGCGTATTCCAAATTTGGATATTAGTAGCAACGATGTCTTGCGCGTATAAATCAAGAAATTTGCTGTCTTTAACTTCTTCTCTTCCGAATATGGAACGGTATATCGGCAATTGAGGCTTAATCACGCGTCGGACATCCAAAATATCTCTTTGCAGAAGAGTAATGTCTTTTAAGGTTTTATTTTCCTTTTCGTTGAAAAGATCATTTTCCAATTGGTCGGTTTCCTCAGCCAAGCGGTCGAGAAAAGGGAAATAACTTTGCAGAAGTTGAGCGATCATTATCAGCAATAAGTAGAGAGGACCATTTTGAAAATATTTTTTTGAGGCTTCAATATTCCTTTGGCATTGCATAAAAAAATGGCTGATCGGCGAATCTTCAGCGGAACATACCGTAACGATAAATTTTTTATTAATGAGAATGTCCACCTCTCCCACCTCCTTGAATCTGCCGGTTTTGGTAAAAATAGGGAAGTGCAAAACCATGAATAAATAGCCGTCGTGTTCAGTGAATTGCGGACGGTAAAGAGGAATAGTCAGCTTTCCGATGACCAGCGGATGAAGCTTGAATTCTTCTTGGACGAAAGAAATATCTTCCGCTTTCGGGTCTTCAATAAGTATCCAAGACAGGTTTTTATGGGAAATTGACTGCATAGGGGCTTATAACGTGTAACGCGTAGCTTGTAACTCAAAGCTTGATAAAAACTAATCTACGATAAGTCCTAAATCATAAAATTCAGGCAACTTTATCTTAAAATTAGAATTTAGTATTTGAAATTTTTCTTGAGTTACATGTTATATGTTACAAGTTATATGTTTTTTTTAACTCTTGCTAATTCTCCCCGAAGCGCTACGGCGGTGGTCTCGCTTATTTTTACTGTAGCCCACTTTCCAATCAGATCATTTCCCTTGCCACTTTTGATCAATCCTTGTATGTCTTTGTTTTCAAATGACTTCCCTTGGACGTAGCGGGTAATTTTCCCATGGTTATCGGTTTTTGTTTTTATCCTGTCAACCAGAATTTTGATTTCTTGGCCTAAAAATCTCTTGTTTTTTGCCAGGGCGATCTTTTTCCAGACTTGGTCAAGTTTTCTTTGCCGGGCAATTTTTATCGCTGGAGGTACGCTGTCTTTCATTTTTTGGGCAGCGGTTTCCGGACGGGACGAATATTTAAGCGAAAAAAGCATCTCGAACCCTACTTTTTTTACTATATCCAAAGAATCCCGAAAATCTTTGTCGGTTTCTCCGGGAAATCCGACGATTATATCGGTGGACAGAACTGCTTGCGGGTACCGACGGCGGATTTTGGATATAATATCTAAATAGTTTTCCCGGGTATATTTTCGGTTCATTAATCCAAGTATTTTATTACTGCCCGATTGGATTGGCAAATGCAGGTTGGAAGATACTTTACGGCAATTTGCATAAGTTTCGATAAACTTCTCGGTTATATCTTTGGGGTGGGAAGAAATAAATCTGATCCAGAAATTACCGGCAATGCCGTTAATATTTTTAAGCAAACGGGCGAAATTCCAGATCCGGTTGTTTTTATCCTTGCCTTGGTAGCTGTTTACGTTCTGGCCCAATAAATATAATTCTTTACAGCCTTTTTTAACGAGTTGCTCGGCTTCATTAATAATGCTTTCCGGCGAGCGGGATTTTTCCCGGCCCCGCGCATAGGGAACCACGCAGTAAGAACAAAAATTATTACATCCTGTCATGATGGGGATATAGGCTTGGAAAGTCGAAGCGCGCTGGGGCAGGATTTGGTAAAAGCAGTTTTTTTCTCCTGTAGGGGCAGGTTTTAAACCTGCCCCTACATTGTGTGTCAGGGAGAATATTTCATCTTTTCTCGCCATCCAATTTTCAATCGGAATAAACAAGTCAACCGTTTCGTGCAAACGGGTTTTTATGTCTTCACGGTGACTTAAACAACCGGTAAGCACAATAACCGAATTTTTACTTTGAGTTTTCAGTTTTTGGGTCCAGCTAACTATGCGTTCTTCCGCGCTGTTGCGCACTCCGCAAGTAACGACAACGATCAGATTCGCTTTTGCGCAATCTTTAGCTGGTTTATAGTTTCTTTCAGATAAAGTATAGGAAATGATTTCGGCGTCAACATGGTTCATTTGACAACCGAAGACCTTGATGAAATAAGCGAGAGAAGAGGTTTTGTTAGACATCTTGTGCGAGGAATATATACCCCCCCGGTCGCGCCCGCCACAGCGGGCTGACCACCTCCCCTTCTAAAGGGGAGGACAAAGAATTACGGTCCCCTCCTTACTAAGGAGGGGCGAAGGGGAGGTTTATTGAACTGGATTTGGTTTAGTGACTTTGACTTCTTTTGGTTTTTCTGTTTCAACAACTATGCTTCCCCCGGCTTTTTCAATAGCTTCTTTAGCGCTATTGCTAGCCATACAGCCTTCAATGGTAAGGGCTTTTGATATTTTTCCGTTAGCCAATATTTTAACTTTAGCCAGTTTTCTGGTTCGGCTTCTTTTGTTCAGCTTAATCAATCCCTTTTCTTTTAGGGCTTGCAGGGTGACTTTTTCGCCGGATTCGAAATGTTTTTCTAAAATATCGAGACTAATTTGGATGTTAGGCAATTTCGGTGAAGTAAATCCCCCGATTTTTGGCGAACGCTGGACTAATGTGGTGTCTTGTCCTTCGAATCCTGGAGCAATATTTCCTCCGGAACGGGCTTTTTGGCCTTTATTTCCTTTGCCTGAATATGTCCCTCTTTTTCCTCCGCGGCCAATTCTTTTTTTCTCTTTAAGCCAGTCTGGTCGGGCAATTTGATGAATCTGCATAAAATAAAATAAATTCTAAATTGAAAATTCTAAGCTCCAAATAGCACTAAATAATAAATTCTAATTTTTAAATCAGTACTTAGAATTTAGAATTATTTGCCTGCCTGCCGGTAGGCAGGGATCTTAGAATTTTCAATTTTCAATTTCATTAACCTTGCTTTTCCGGTTCTTTCTTCTCTGCTGGTTTTTCAACAACTTTTTTCTCGATAATTTTCAGTTGTTTTAAAGCGGAAAGCATCGCTTTTGCTGTATTGATCTTGTTGTTTGAACCCAGGCTTTTAGCGGTTAAGTTTTTAATCCCCCCTAAATCGGCCAGCACCCTGATTGCTCCTCCAGCAACAATTCCCTTGCCTTCTTTGGCTGGTTTAAGAAGTATTTTGGCGCTTTCGTATTTAGCATGGACTTCGTGGGGAATAGTATTGTTTTTGATGGCGAAAGTTACAAAATTCTTTTTGGCATCATGGATCGCCTTGCCGATGGCAGTTGAGACGTCTGATCCTTTGGCCACTCCGACTCCTACTTTTCCTTTTCGATCACCGATGGCGACAGTAGCGCGAAAACTGAAGCGTCTTCCGCCTTGGACCACGCGGGCTACTCGGGCGACATTGAGCAGACTATGTTCGTAGTCTCTTTTTTCTTTTCTTTGGTCCCTTCCCCGTCCCCCTCGTCTTCTGTCTCTTGGATTATTATATTCTGCCATTTTAACTTATAACTTATAACTTATAACTTATAACTTATAACACAAGAAGGTTTCAGAACTTATTGTTTTCTTAGACCACCTTGGGTTATACGTTGCAAGTCTCGAGTTAAAAGCGCAACCCTGCTTTTCTGGCTGCCTCAGCAAGAGCTTTGATGTTCCCATGATATTTATATCCCCCCCGATCAAAAACGATTTCTGTTATTCCCTTTTTAGTACATTTTTCGGCGATAAGTTTGCCGACTTCTTCTGCAATAAGGCCTTTTTCCGCTTTTGACTTTCCCAGCTTCCTGCTGTCAACGGAGGCGATTACTTTGTTGTCCTCATCGTTGATTATTTGGGCGTACACATAGCGCAAGCTGCGAAATACATTAAGACGCGGTTTTAATGCCGTTCCTTTTACTTTGCCTCTCACTCGGGAATGGCGCTTTTTGCGCAGGTCGTTTTTGGAAATATTTTTACTCAGCATAAACTCAAAAAAAAACAAAAAATTAAAGCGCCATAAAATATAACGCTATTTATCAATAAGCGTAAACAAGTTTTATCATTATTGCTAATATTTTTATATTGGGCAAATAATTAGACATATGATCATGTAAACATTTGAACATGGACCAAAAAGAAAATAAGAAATATTTAGTTGTCGGGCTGGGCAATCCTGATCCGGAATTCGAAAAAACTCTCCATAACGTAGGTTTCGGCGTTCTCAATGAAATTATTGAGGACCAGAAAAGCAATTGGAAAAAAACTAAGGCTGTTTCGGGCGAAATGGCTAAAGTTGATATTCGGGGCAAAGAAGTTATTTTGCTAAAGCCGTTGACTTATATGAATCGGTCGGGTTTGGCAGTGAAAAACGCGCTCAATTTTTGGAAAATCAGCCTGAATAATCTTCTAATAGTCCAGGACGATTCGGATATCGAAATGGGGCGGTTGAAAATAGGATACGACCAGAGCTCCGGAGGCCATAAAGGGCTGGAAAGCATTATTCAAGCTCTCGGCAGTCAAAAATTTACGCGCGTAAAAATCGGTGTTCGTCCGTCTAATCTGACTCAAAATGGAAAGACTTATGTTAAGGCGGAGAAATTCATTCTTCGTCCCTACCCGAAAGATAAATTGGAACCGATTTGTCAAGCAGGGGCGGATGCGGTGTGTTTTTGGTTGGAAAACGGATTAGCTAAGGCGATGAGCGAATATAATGTGCGTAATTTTTGATCCTGGGGATACAAGGAGATACAAGCGGGTCCTGAAGATTTGTTTTTTTACGAAGACTATGAAAAAACAAATCTTCAGGACCCGCTTTATTATTACGAAATTAGTTACATAAAAAGTTTATAGACTATTATTGCGTCCAGAATAACCGACAAACCCCATCCGAACAGTATCGGGTACAAAACTGAGCCCGACCGGTCTTTAATCCAGCAGGTTACCAAGCCGGCGAAGGAAGCCAGAATAATTTCCACTGGAGGCTTGCCTAAATAAAATAAAGGAATTGCTATAAAACTCAAAACAAGCATAGTTTTTGACTTTCCCAGCATCTTGCGAAAACCTTCGTAGGCGTATCCGAAAATAAAGGTTTGGACTGCGAAGAATAAGGGAAGCATAAACATAATTTCCCAAAATATCAGGCTGGGAGCGCTTTCCCGCATAAAATCGAAAGGCGGATAGATTGCTTGAAATTCTTTCTGATCGGACAGTAAATTAAGAACCGGCAAAAATACGATCCAACCAAGGATAACTCCCAATGCTCCCTTGACCAGGTTCCCTTTTTTGAAGCCTAGAAAATAGATATTTTCATTGAGAATAAAACGCAATACTAGAAAAGGGACGATCAAGAACAAAAGAAAAGAAGCGATGATAAGCTCAAAAGGCTTTACAGGCTTGATAATTTGGTATGCAATAGTGATAAGAGGGAGAGAGAGTAGAAAGATTCCCTCACGATTTAATTGAAACGATTTTCCGAACAGTGATTTACGCATAAGAAAATTTGAAATTTGAAATTTTCAATTTGAAATGAATTTTTAATTTGAAATTTTAAAAATGGTTTGCTAAGAGTATTTCATTTCAAATTTGTTTATTTCAAATTCAATTCAAATTTTAAATTAAAAATTTAAAATTATTAAACATGTTTTTTAAAGGAAATATTTGGCGGAAAGCCAGCCAAAAAATTATTAAACATCTGAACACGCTTTCTGATATTGAGAAAGGTGGTATTGTCGTGGCGCTTTCAGGCGGGATTGACTCGGTTTTTTTACTGACGGCGCTGACCCAATTGCAAAGAAAGTATAAGTATACGCTTTATCCGGTTTATATTCAGCACAATCTTATTCCCGAGAACGATTTATATAGTAAAATCGCGGTTTTATGCGCTAAAAAACTGGGATGGGATTGTGCAATGTTCAGTATCGAACCGAAACCCCGAAAGTTTAATCTCGAAGATTGGATGCGCAATGAGCGCTACCGTTTGCTGGAAGAATACCGAAAAAAAGTCAAGGCTGATTATTTGGCGGTGGCTCATCACGAAGAAGATCAGGCAGAAACTGTTCTGGCTCATATTATTCGGGGATGCGGGCTAAAAGGGCTCTCCGCCATGCCTTTTCAACGGGGCCCTGAACCGGACGGTACAGGGCGGGATAAAATTATTCGGCCGATTATCAACGTGCCAAAGAAAGATATTTATAATCTCCTGCGCAGTACCAGCCTGCCTTATTACGAGGATAAATTGAACTATTCTTCGGATTATCAACGAAACAAGATTCGTCACGAACTCCTGCCTTATCTCCGAGAAAATTTTAATCCTCAGATCAGTGCGTGTTTGGCAAGATTAGCGGATGCTGCTAAAGAGGGTAATGATAAACATAGAGGTTAAAACCTTAGAAGCATAAACCCAATTTTCCATTTTAGTTAAGCGCAAATGGTAAATGTAAAAATGATAAATTAATGAAAATTGAAAAATGACAAATGATAAATCTGAATTTTTATTCCGGTAGCTCAATATTTTCCTCTAAATCCGTGAACTTTACGATTCGCTCGTTGAAGTAAAGAGGAACTCTTCCGAGCGGACCGTTTCTGTGTTTGGAAACCAGGATGTCCGCAATATTTTTTCTTTCCGTATCTTTTCTCTCTCGGTCTTCCCGGTAAATAAATAAGACTACGTCGGCGTCTTGCTCGATTGATCCGGATTCACGCAGGTCGGAAAGTTTTGGAATCTGCGGTGAACGGGCTTCTACGGCGCGGGATAACTGGGAAAGAGCCAAAACGGGTACGTTAAGTTCCCGCGCCAATCCTTTAAGCGATCGGGATATTTCGGCTATTTCCTGGACTCGGCCTTCGCTGGCCCGCCGTCCCTCCATAAGTTGCAAATAGTCCACTACAATAAGCTTAATACCGTGTTCCATCTGCAGGCGCCGGGCTAAAGTCCGCATTTCCATAATGTTGGCTGTTCCAGAGTCATCAATAAATATCGGGGCATCCGAAAGAACTCCGAACGCTTCTCCCAATCTTTGAAAATCATTATATTCTCCTTCGTCTTCCAATTTTCCCGTGCGCAATTTCCAAAGATCCACTTCTGCTTGAGAAGAGAGCAAGCGGTCGACTAACTGGTCTTTGCTCATTTCCAAAGAAAACATGGCGGCCGGAATTTTTTCCTTGACGGAAATATGGCGCAGAATGTCAAGCGCCAAGGTGGTTTTTCCCAAGCTGGGTCTGGCCGCTAGAACAACCAAGTCAGAGCGTTGCAAGCCGCCTAAAATATTATCCAAACCGCGAAATCCAGTGGGAATACCTCTTAACATACTGCCGTCTTTGTGTATGTTTTCTATTCGCTCAAAAGCATCCCCCAAAATATCCCGGATTGGAATAAAGTCTTGGCGGGAATGTTTTTGAGAAACGGCAAATAATTTTTGTTCCGCTTTATCTAAAATTTTGTCCACGTCTTCGTCTTCGCTTTGGCCGATTTCGGAAATATCCGCAGCCGCTTCAATCAAGCGTCTCAAAGTGGCTTTTTTTCGAACTACTTTTCCGTAAGAGGCGATATTGGAAGACGAAACAACGTTTCCCACCAGTTCCGCCAGGTAATTTTGTCCTCCGACAGCTTCCAGTTTCTTTTGCTCTTTCAAAACATTAGCAACATTAAGCACGTCAATCGGCTCTTGCTTTTCGTAAAGCCGGAGCATGGCCTCAAAAATTGTTCGGTGGGCGCTGCGATAAAAATCATCCGGCATCAAAAAATCCGCTATTTTTATAATAGCGTTTTCATCAATCATCAAAGCGCCAAGCACGGCTATCTCGGCCTCAATGTTCTGGGGAGGAAGCTTTAAGGGGTTTTCAGTGCTCATGAGTTCCAAATTTCTTTTATAGGTCGTATAAGTCTTACAAGACGTAAGGGACTTATAAAAGAGGTGCTAGGAATATTAATAAAAAATTTCTTGCCTTTGCGAGAGTTTGGTCATTTATCTTACGGCGAGAAAAAATATTTGCATAGGCTGCTTTTAAATCACCGCTCTCCTCGCAGGTTTCAAGCACTGTTCTTTCCTCCGGCTTTATTCTTAGTAATCCTTCGGGCAGTTTGAGGTTTTTTTCCCGGGGCAGCAGTTTTAAAAAATCTAAAGAAAATTGGTTGGGGAAGAACTCGCTTCGATTATGAAGAGCGACTTTTTTTGAACAATCATCGCAAAGCAATCCCTGTTCATTCAGGGCGAAATAGGATGTTTCGTCCTTTTTGAACTGCTTTTCGCATTTCAGGCAAAAACTGAATCCGGAGCAGATCCCCTCGATTCTTAAAAGTTTAACTAGAAAATAAATAAAATTGAGATCTCTTTCTTCGTCGCTTTCCCAGGATTGTTTAAACTCTAAATTTTTTTTAAAAAGCTGGTAGACGCCTTCAGATTTTATTCCCTGGGGCAGGAAATTTTTCAGGAGGAAGCAATAAAAATAATACCAACTGGTATTTTGGTAAGAAGAACGGATATGGGGAAAATAATTTTTGAGCGTAAGAGTGAACAGGCGCCCGTACCCGAAAGACTTTTCCTGGAGAGAAATATCCGCCGTGACGCTGGTCGGGGGCTCTGTCCAGGCGGAGAGACTCGCTCCTGACCGATATACGCCGGAAGCAGTCACTCTCAAGATGCCAAAATCCCTAGTAAAAAGTGAAATATTTCCTTCGTCGTTGTAACCAGGCTGTTTATCGAGCACCAGTGCGGGCGTTTTAACTTGTAACATCAGTATTTTGCTTATATGATTATTAAAATCTTACTTTATTAATTCTAAATTTTAAAAATAAATCGTTATGACGCAGATGAATAATCTCGAAAAAGAAAGAACTTTTTTAATGATGAAGCCTGACGGCGTAGTGAGGGGTTTAACCGGAGAAGTGCTAAAAAGAATCGATCGGGTGGGTTTAAAGATAGTGGCTTTGAAAATGTTTTGGGCGACGCGGGAACAAATCGACGAGCATTATCCGAAAGACGATGGTTGGTTGAAGCGGATTGGCCAAAAGACCAAAGTCAACTACGATCGTTACGGTTTAGATATTAATACTCTCGGTACCGATGACGACAAAAAAATCGGCTTGATGGTCAGAGGTTGGCTGTTGGATTATTTGACTTCGGCTCCGATGATAAAAATGATTATTGAAGGTCCCCATTCAGTAGACCTTGTCCGCAAAATGGCTGGCAATACTATTCCATCCCAAGCAGAAATGGGAACTATTCGGGGAGATTTTTCCGTTGATTCGGCGGCGTTTGCTAACCGGGATCAGCGGGCCATTTTTAACATCATCCATGCTTCTGAAACCCCCGATGAAGCTAATCACGAAATTAAATTTTGGTTTGGTCCGGAAGAAATTTTTGAATACGAAAAAGTGGAAGAAAGTACTTATAAAATTAAGAAAACCCAATAATGGATGATTGTCTATTTTGCAAAATTGCTAACGGGGAAATGAAAGCCGATATTGTTTTCCAGAACGAAAAAATCATCGCTTTTCGGGATATCCGACCCATCGCGCCGGTTCATGTTTTGATTATTCCCAAGGAACACATCAGTTCGATGAATGATATTTCGGAAGAACGAACGGATTTGCTAGGAGAGATGCTTTATACGGCTACTAAAATTGCCAAAGAGTTGGAAATCGCGGAAAGCGGATATAAATTGCTTATTCGTACCGGCGAACACGGCGGCCAAGAAATTCCTCACATCCATTTGCATCTTCTCGGCGGCGCAAGGCTGAGTGAAGGAATTGGGCCGATTGAATAATGATTCTGCAAGATACAAGATGCAAGTAACAAGTTACAAACAATTTCCAAAAATCAAATTACAATAACCAAATTTGTCTTTTGAATACTGGTTATTGGAATTTATTTGTTTCTTGTGTCTTGTTTCTTGCATCTTGAGTTAAACTTTCCAAACTTTCTAAACTTTAACACTTTTTAAACTGACACGGGCTTATAGTATAGTGGTAATACGCCGCATTCGCATTGCGGAGACGGGAGTTCGATTCTCCCTAAGTCCACAAGATTCAATAGTCCGCCCATTAAGGCGGACTATTGTTTTATAGCTGATAAATACTAATACTTTGATAAAGTGGCAAAGACCGGAATGTAACTGTGGTCAGTGTTCTTTGGGAAGTTGATTTTTTTGTTCAACATCCAAACCGATCCTTGCCTAAATTATTTTACATTAAATATATTCTTTCTACGTTTTTTTGAACGTTATTAATAAGGTCGAAAAATTACTCCTATACTTTGCTTATCGGGTAACTTTGTGCATACCCAGCATCTCGCAGGCTTGTATGTCTCCTTTCCGGCATTTTGCCCAAAGAGTATACCTGGCAGCGTAAGCAGACCAAACTGCCCATCCTCCGACTATCACGTGGAGCAGGTTATCGGAAGGATTCTGAAGGGAAGCTCCCAGGAACATCTCGCCCCAGATGAATCCATAAAGACCCACCAATATTCCCACTACTCCCAAAAAGGCAACTAAGGTCTTCTGGAAGCTTGTGGAAAATGTATAAGCCGCTATTACGGCAACTATTCCCAAAACGAAGTGGGCCCAGTTCTCCACGTTATCGAACCACCAGTAAGATCCGAAAATACTTTGCTCCGGAGTGGGGCCGATCAGGCCGATAAAACCCAGTATTCCTAATAATATCAAAGCTATTCCACCGATCTGCAAAAAAGTTTTTGGATTGAAAAATGTCATTTTTTTCACCCCCTTTCCTTGATAGTTAACGAAGATAACAGAACGCTTCACTATTTTTCGTTTCAGATAACGAGAGATATGTTTTTCTCTTAATCATTATAACATTTATTTGCAATAAAAAAAACCCTTCTCAACGTTGGAGAAGGGGATCGGGGGGAAACAAAAGTGGGGGAAAATGAAATGAAAGGAACTGGGAAAGAGGGAAAAAATGAGAAACGGAGAACGGCGAACGGCGAACGGTGAACAGAAACAATTGAAAGGTGCGGAGAGGAGGTGAAGGTGCGAAAATGCGAGAAAACGCGACGTATATTTAACGTCCGAGGGCCGGTGAAGTGGAAAGTACTGGTTGAGTGAGGGTATTAGGTCCCAAGTTCAATCCCAAGGGGGAGGATAGAGGACGTAAGTGCCCAAGACTTGTAAGAAGAGTATTCGCCTAACCTCGTTTTTTCGATCTTTGTCCTCCTTCGAGATCGATATCACTTGGTGGCAAACCCTCACTTGTTAAAAAAAATAACACATACTTTCAGGTTGTCAAGTTCATTGAAATCGCAGGAGAGTGTCGTGGTCGTAGCGTGACCTTGGGCGAATTCCCGTTCGATTGAATTCGTCAATCCAGTATGAATCGGTCGTGTAAGTGAAACTGGTCGGTTGAAAACCGGGGCAGAGCACTCGGGCTTTTGCAACAGCGAATTTTCTGCCACTGGCGCAAACAACAAGAGTTTTTTCCTCCTCGCCATTGTTTTTCAAAGTGACTAAGAATTTCTTCCTTGCCATTGTCAGTTCCTCCTGCCATGGGATTTTTTCGGGAAATTCCATATTTCCGGTTCACTGCCTGCTTCCTGTCGCCAGATTCTAACTTCGAGTTTTTGATGTTCCGGGCTGTTTCGAAAGTATTCAATGATTTCGGGAGACGCTCCAAAGACGTTTACGCGGGCAGGCCTGCCTTTAATTTTCACGGGGAGACCAATAAAAACATCCTCGGTCATTTGCATTGTGGCTAGAAGCGCTCCTACCTTATCATTCGATTCATTATTGAGCGGCTCTATGAACCATTGCACTTTCTTTATCCTTTCCTGTTTCATCGCGCCAGCCTCCTTTGCGAATAGTTTTAACGAACTTTATATTTCATAATAAAAGACCGCGAATAAACCATTCGGTCAAGAGGCTTGAGCTTCGTTTAACCCGCCCGAACGTGCCGTCCGGTACGGGCGGGTAATTTTTTTATCAGTTTTTAATAATTGCTGTGGTATAATGGGACATATAAGACAAATCGGACTTATTTATGGAATTTACTCTCAATACTGACATATCCAGACTTAAAGGAATCGGTTTTCGTTACCGCGACGCGCTGAGGCATCGGGGAATAAAAAAAGTCAAAGACCTGCTGTTTTATTTTCCTTTTCGTTACGATGATTTTAGCGAGATAAAACAAATTAGAAATCTCCAGGTCGGGGAAAAAGTTACCATTGAAGCGGAACTGAAAAGTATCGGAAAAAAAGTTACTTTTCGCCGAAGAATGTCGATCGTGGAGGCGGTGGTCTCGGACGAAACCGGTTCGATGAAGATAACCTGGTTCAATCAGCCGTACATCATCAACGCTTTGCGCAAAGAAGAAACTTACCGTTTCAGCGGCAAGGTAGATTTTAATTCAGGATTTTTGGTGCTTACCAACCCTTCCTTTGAAAAGATTGAAGGTCCTAGCGTGAATACCGGCGGTATGCTGCCGGTTTATCACGAAGACCGTACGATTACATCACGGTGGTTGCGCCGGCAAATCCATCCCCTGCTTCCGCTTGCGAAAGGAATTCCAGAAACCTTACCCCCGTTGCTTCTTAGAAACTATGAGCTGATGGATTTACCCCGGGCGGTGAAGGAAATTCATTTTCCTTCGGGGGAGTTCGGCAAAAAAGAAGCAAAAAAACGTCTGGCTTTTGAAGAATTGTTTTTAATCCAGCTCTATTTGGGCTTAATGAAAATCAAATGGCGGAAAAATGCGGCTTTTGATATTCCGCTGGACATCGATACTACGAAAAAATTTGTAAAGAATCTTCCGTTCGAGCTCACTGATGCCCAAAGAAGAGCGGCTTGGGAAATCGTCCAGGATTTAGCCAAGCCTTACCCGATGAACCGGCTTCTCGAAGGAGATGTGGGCTCGGGCAAAACGGTGGTGGCGGCAATTGCGTCCCTCGCTACAGCCAAAAAGGGATTTCAGGCAGTAATTCTTGCTCCCACTGAAATTCTCGCCCTTCAGCATTTCAAAACCCTCAAAAAAATGCTTTTGGATTTTCTGCCGTCCTCCCAAATTGGAGTTTTCACGCGAACACAGAAAAGAACTGCCGGAAAGAAACAAAGCAAAACCGAATTCGTGAAGAAGCTAGCGGCGGGAAAAATAAAAATAATCAGCGCGACTCACGCTATTCTTCAAGAAAATGTAGATTTTGACAAACTCGCGCTAATTATAATCGACGAACAGCACCGTTTCGGAGTGGCGCAACGTTCCCACCTGCAAAAAAAGGTAAATGATTTAGGCAAGCAGATTCCCCACTTGCTTTCCATGAGCGCCACGCCGATTCCCAGGACTTTGGCTTTGGCAATCTATTCGGATTTGGAACTCTCGATTCTTAATGAAATGCCCAAGGGAAGGCGGAAAATTCTTACCAAAATCGTTGTACCGGGAAATCGCGAGAAAATGTATGAATTTATTCGCCAACAAATTCAAAAAGGAAGGCAGGTTTTTGTGATCTGTCCTTTAATTGAAGACAAATCAGAGAGTGATTTATTATGTAGAGATGCCTGCCTACCTTGCCTACCGGCAGGCAGGCCGGACAGGCAGGCATTGCAATGCGTCCCTACTGGAGATGAATATGGACAAAAACAAGAGCAGCAAGAGGTAAAAGCCGTGAAAAAAGAACAAAAGATTTTAGCGGAAAAAGTGTTTCCAGAATACAAAGTTGAGATGCTTCACGGAAGAATGAAAGGAAAAGAAAAGGAAAAAATAATGCTTGATTTTAAAGACAAGAAGACTGATATTTTGGTTGCTACCTCCGTAGTTGAGGTGGGGGTGGACATCCCGAATGCGACAGTAATGCTTATAGAAGGAGCTGAACGTTTTGGATTGGCACAGTTGCACCAATTCCGAGGCAGGGTCGGACGAGGACAGCACCAGTCTTTTTGTTTTTTAGCATTGTCAGAAGGGGGAATAACGGCTAACCGAAGATTGAACGCTCTGGTTAAAAGCGACGACGGCTTTGCTTTGGCGGAACAGGATTTAAAAATCAGGGGTCCCGGCGAGTTTATCGGAATGCGCCAATCCGGTCTGCCCGATCTTACCATGGCTAATCTTTCGGATAGCGAGCTAATAAAAACCGCTCGGGGAGCGGCCAGCTTGATTCTCTCAAAAAGTCCCGATTTATCGGATTATCCGACACTGAAAACTCGCATCGCTTTGTTCAAAAAACAGTTTCACGGAGAGTAAGTCCCTTATCCGTATTACTCCATTTTTCTGAAGCGAGTCCAGGAAATAAATTTTTAAACGTCGGGGCTACCCCTGAGGGGCAGACGTAAAAAATTTATTTCCTGGACGAGTATTGAAAAATCTTTCGACTACCATTGCGGTTTGTTGTCTTCAGTGTAAGTATCGATCATTACTGCCTGCAATTCATCCATATCTTCCAACACGATTCCCGTCCCCCGCACTACGGCGGTCAACGGATCGTCAACCAATTTTACCGGCATCTCTGTTTGCTCGGCAATTAATTTATCGAGTCCCCGCAACAAGCTGCCTCCGCCGGCTAGAATAACCCCTCTTCGCATAATATCGCCCAAAAGCTCGGGAGGAGTTTTTTCCAAGACGTTTTTAATGGCGTTCATAATAGCCTTGACTGATTTTTGAGTGGCTTGGCGGATGTCGTTATCGGTTACTTCTATCTCTTTGGGCAGTCCCGTAACGAGGTCTCTTCCTCGAATTGCTACCTTGACCGGCTGGTCCAACCGATAGGCGGATCCTATGGCAACTTTGACGTCTTCCGCGGTCTTCTCGCCCAAAAGCAAATTGAAGTTTTCTCTTACATAGTTTATTATATTTTCGTTCATTTTATCGCCTCCGACCCGCAAACTTTCTGCGACTACTGACCCGCCCAAGGATATCACAGCGATTTCTGAGGTTCCTCCGCCGATGTCCACAATCATATTACCCCCTGCTTCTTGGATAGGCAGTCGTGCACCAATGGCAGCGGCGATAGGCTCTTCAATCAGATAAGCTTCACCTGCGCCACCGGACAGGGTGGCTTCTTGAACAGCTCTTCTTTCTACGTCAGTTACGCCGGAAGGTATTCCCACTAGTACTCTTGGTTTTGCCAAAAACGAAAAGCGGCCGTCCCTTACCTTGTTAATAAAGTAAGTGAGCATTTCTTCGGTTACTTCAAAATCAGAAATAACTCCGTCGACCAAAGGTCGGCTGGCGACGATATGGGCGGGGGTTTTTCCCACCATCTTTTTCGCTTCTGTCCCTATGGCCAAGACTTTGCCTGTACGCTTGTTGATTGCCACGACCGAAGGCTCGTTAATTATAACGCCTTTTCCTCGAACATAGACTAAAGTATTAGCTGTTCCCAGGTCAATTCCGATGTCAAAACGGAATTGGTTTTTCCAATCACGAAAGTGTTTTCTTAGGTTGAATAGTTTCATTATGTAGTTTCCAAAGAGACGTCAGAATAAAAAACTATTTTATTTTACGAACTTATTTTGTTTCCGGCGTAGACTGTCAAATCAATCAATCTTTCGCTATATCCCCATTCGTTGTCATACCAGGCAAAAACTTTCACTAAATCTCCTCCCATTACCATAGTCAAAGCTAGATCGACAATGGAAGAATGGGAATTCTTTTTAAAATCCATCGAAACCAGCTCTTCATTACTCACCCCTAGAATCCCTTTCATTGTTGAAGTGGAAGCGGTTATAAACGCGTTATTTACTTTTTCGGCGCTGACCGGGGTGCGGAGTTTAGCCACTAAATCCGATGCGGAAACTACCGGTGTGGGAACTCGAACCGCCATTCCGTTAAAACGACCTTCAAGCTCGGGAAGAACTTTTGTTACCGCGATCGCGGCACCAGTGGTGGAAGGAATGATATTTAAGGCGGCCGCTCTCATTTCGCGAGTTTCTTTGGCGGGACCGTCCACCAAAGCTTGACTGGCAGTGTAGCTATGAACAGTTGTCATAAGAGCTTGTTCTACTCCAAACTCATCATTCAGTACTTTTATTACCGGAGCGAGGCAGTTGGTCGTACAAGAAGCATTGGAAATGATTTTGTGTTTTTCGGGGTTAAATTCTTTTTCATTGCATCCCATAAGGAGAATTTTGATATCGTCGGATTTGGGAGGAGCGCTCAAAATTACCAGCTTTGCTCCCGCATTTATATGCTTGACTGCTTTTTCACTCTTATTAAAAACACCGGTACATTCCAAAACTACATCGACTTCCAGGTTTTTCCAGGGGAGCTTCTCCGGTTCTGGTTCCTGAAAATATTGGATTTTTTTTGCATTAATCAGGATTTCTTTTTCTTTGGCAATGACTTCGCGGTCCCAGATTCCATAAACGGAGTCGTATTTCAATAGATAGGCTATATCTTTTGGCGGAGTGAGATCGTTGATGGCGACAACCTCAAGATCTTTTCTTTCCTCGACGACTTTAAAAGCAGCACGGCCGATTCGACCCATGCCATTAATAGCGATTTTTAGGGACATGTTTGATTAATTTAAAATTAAAAATTCTATTCTTCCTCAATCGAAATCGCTCCTACCGGGCAAACGCTGGCGGCCTCTTTGCAGCCTTCTTCTTTATGATTTAAATTGCAGGCGTTAGAATCGGCTTCTGATTTGCCATCTTCGGGGTTGATGCGGAAAACCGTAGGCTCTACTGAGGCACAAGCTCCGCAACCTATGCACTTATTTTTATCGACGCTTACTTTCATTTTTATTATTTAATTAATAAATCAGATATACGTCTAATTTACCATGAATTTTTTCGAGCGGGCAAATAGCTGTAATCCGTAAATCGTAAATCGTAACAAATCTTAGTTGCCGTATTACGTATTACGTTTTACGTATTACGCATTACTTATACAATTTGCTTGAATAATATTTAATCGGGATAATTAAAAGAATTTGAAAAATCAAACTAGATACAAAAATGGATCAAAATATTCCAGCAGATAACAGCGCTAATAAAAGATATAGACCCATTGTTTTAGCAATTCTTGACGGTTGGGGCATAAATACTGAATTGGAAGGAAATGCTATTGCCAGTGCCAGGACACCGGTTGTCGGCAATCTTAAAGGCAACTACCCATGTATTGCTCTTCAAGCATCCGGCATATCCGTTGGTTTAGCTTGGGGCGAACCGGGTAACTCAGAAGTCGGCCACATGACAATCGGATCAGGCATGATACTTTACCAGAACTTACCCCGAATAAATTTAGCAATCCAAAACGGCACTTTTTTCTCTAACCAAACGCTGACTCAAGCTTTCGATCAAGCAAAAAGAAGGGGCACAGCCGTTCATCTTATGGGGCTTGTTTCGAACGGCGGGGTTCACAGTCACACCGATCACATCTCGGCGTTGCTAGAAATGGCGGTATCAAGAGGAGTAAACAAGTTATTCGTCCAAGCGATAACTGACGGAAGAGACACCCTGCCAAACGCCGGAGCCGAATTTATCCAAGCTCTTCAGGAAAGATTGAACGATTTGAGGATTGGTAAAATCGCTTCGATCGGGGGAAGAAATTGGGCGATGGACAGAAATAATAATTGGGATCGGGTAGAAAAGGGTTACAAAGCAATGCTGGGTACTGCTCCTGAAAAAGCCAAAGATCCTTTAGAAGTTATTAAGAATGCTTACCAAAGAAATCTTTCCGATGAGTACATAGAACCTACTGTGATCTTGGACGAGCAAGGGAATCCAGTTGGGCCGATTCAAGAAGGCGATGTGGTAATATTTTTTAATTTCCGGGAAGACAGGGCGAGACAACTGACGAAAGCATTTGTTTCAAAAGACTTTAAGGATTTTAATCGAGGAAATAAGATACAAAATCTGGACTTTGTGACGATGGTAGAATATGAGACCGGTCTTCCGGTCCAAGTAGTCTTTCCGCCTCAGAAGATTACTACTTCACTGGGTAAAATTCTTTCCGACAACAACAAAACCCAATTGCATATTGCTGAGACTGAAAAATACGCTCATGTAACCTATTTTTTTAATGGCGGTAAAGAAGAAGCTTTCCCTGGAGAGGATCGGATTTTAGTTCCTTCGCCTCAGGTGAGTTCCTATGATTTATCTCCGGAAATGAGCGCGGCTGCTGTTACGGAAAAGATTATCCAGGGAATTAAATCTCAAAAATATGATTTTGTTCTGGTAAATTATGCTAATGCTGATATGATAGGCCATACGGGAAATTTAGAAGCGGCCATAAAGGCTGTCCAGGCGGTGGATTATTGTTTGGGAGAACTAATTAAAGTAGTGCTGGAAAATAATGGGGCATTATTAGCTACTTCTGATCACGGAAATGCCGAGCTCATGGTTGACCCTAAGACAGGGGAAAAAGTCACGGAACACAGCAGTAATCCGGTGCCCTGTTTTTTCGTCACACCTGATAACAAAAAAGAAAGGACAGAAAATCAAATCATGCGTCATCAAAATATGGTCGACGGAATGCTGGTCGATATTGCTCCGACAATACTCGATTTAATGGGCTTGCCGGCGCCCCAAGAAATGGTGGGAAACAGTCTGTTGCACGTGCTAAAATAAAATACATATGCCAATTCAATTCGGTTTTCACGCCAGCGGCGGCGGTCATTTGGAAAAACTTCCGCTGATTACCAGGGATTTAGGCGGAGAGTGTTTTCAATTTTTTTCGCGCAATCCTTATGGAGGAAAGGTTAAACCTCTCGATGAAGAGGTAATGAAAAAATTTAAGGACAACTGTCAGATTACAGGCGTCAAAAACAGTTATATTCACGCGGCTTACTTTATCAACTTGGCTTCTCAAAACAATCGGATTTTTTATGGTTCTATCAAGGCTATTCAAGATGATATTGAAAGGGCGGAGTTATTGGGATCGCGATATGTGGTCACTCACATCGGCAGTGCTAAAGACTTCAAAGAAGAAAATCCTCTTTTTTCAAATTTTGGCAAAGAATCTTTGCCGGAAGAATTCCGCGCTGATTTATTAGAGCTGGCAAAAAACAGGAATTTTTCACCTAAAGCGTTCGAAAGAGTCGTTGAAGGGCTGGAAAAAATAGTTGCCGGGCGTAAAAAAATACCTCTGATCCTTGAGATAGCGGCCGGATCAGGAGCGATTTTGGGGGTTAAAATAGAAGAGCTGGCTTTTTATTTGAAATCGGTGCCGGCGTTAAGCGGATTTTGTTTCGACACCGCCCACGCTTTTGCCTCAGGATATGATCTGAGGATCGAGAAAACTTTAATAGAGACCTTTGAAAAAATAGAAAATATTTTATTAAAAAATAAAATAAAACAGAAAGTTGCAATATTTGAAATTAATTTTGAAAAAATATTTTCGTTATTAAAAAATGAAATTATATATAAACCAATTTCTAAATTTCAAAAATCAGAAATTGATTTAAGCATAATAGTTGATAAAAAAGTTATATGGAAAGATTTGAAAAATGTTATTCTAAAGGTTTCCAATACTATAGAATCTGTTAAATTGTTTGATGTTTATACTGGTGATAAAATTGACGAAACTAAAAAATCTTTAGCGTTTAGAATGGTTTTTTCAAACTCAAATAGAAATTTAAATCAAGATGAAATAGATTCTTTGTGGAAAGAGGTTTATGAAAAAATAAATAAAGAATTTGGGGCAGAGATTAGAAAGTAAAAGATAAATAAGAAAAAATAAAAATTGAAAAAAGTATAGCAGTGGAATTTTTAGCTATACTTTTTTGATTTATTTTTCAATTTTAAACTTTATTATTTTATACCTTTCTATTATCCCCATAAATTGTGTATAAAGCCTTTATTTTATTAGTTTTATGTGATAAAATGTATAGGTTGTAAGATTTAAAATTATAAAATTATGGTTAAAGATAAAAAGAACGTTGATCAAGAGTATTCAGCAAAGGATATTCAGGTTTTAGAAGGCTTAGAGCCTGTTAGAAAAAGACCTGGAATGTATATTGGGAATACTGCCAGAGAAGGATTACATCATCTAGTTTGGGAAATAGTTGATAATGCTATAGATGAAGCTATTGCAGGGTATTGCGATAGAATAGAGGTTACATTATTCAGTGATGGATTCGTTTCTGTAGAGGACAATGGTAGGGGTATACCAGTTGAAAAACACGAAAAAACTGGTAAAAGTGCTTTAGAAACTGTTTTGACGG
>Ga0074195_1000902_pt1 | contig 48884 bp, 26 predicted proteins | sample EPASupsiteHSE623_FD_64525 | JGI IMG/M metagenome (GOLD analysis project Ga0074195, IMG submission 64525) | Bioremediated contaminated groundwater from EPA Superfund site, New Mexico - Sample HSE6-23 | ecosystem: Environmental > Aquatic > Deep subsurface > Groundwater > Contaminated ...
AAATGATTCCATTGCTTCAAAAATAGAACGGATCGTTTGGTATAATGAATCGGTTGAGCCATTGAAGGGATTTAACTATGAGTGTGATCAGCCGGCCGCGGATTTTATTTTTGAAACAGGTATCAGGATCGACGTTATTTCAAATCTGAAAAAAGAGGAAGCCGTACTGGGGCCGGCGTTTAATTCAGTTCTCGTTCGTGCCAACACGCCTTTATCGCGTGCCTTACACCATGTTTATTCCCAGTCTGCCGTTTCTGACCTTCTGTTCCAGCGGCATTTCAGCCTTTGTGATGATCTGGTTAGCGTTTATCTGACAGATCCCGAGTTGTTTGATATGAATATCATCACGAATGGTTCCCATGTGCGGTATAACCGGGATTACGGTGTGGCTGCAGTTAAGGAGGTGATCGAAGATATGATCAGAGGAAGCTATATCCTTGGAGAAAGCGTGGTTTTCAGTGAATTTCCGAAGAACCGGGAACTGTTTACCTACGATGTCAGGCAGATCGTGGACTCAGCCATTGTCCGGTATGGCCTTGATGAATGGAAAGCCAATGTAATGACCGATGAGTTTCACGGACATTTAGGTGTGTTCAATTGTCGGCGCAAAGATGGGCATTAAAGCCCGTGAACTGTTTGACGCAGACCACGACTCGCTTGAAGTGATTGCTTTTGCAGAACAAAACCACCGTATAGCTGCCTGATCGACGGTATCCAGGTTAGCACCGGAGCCACGCTGGGAATGGGGACGATCCATCTGGCAAGTGACAGCATAACCAGACCTGCGGCTATATTCAGATTTAACGACCGTTCCATCGAGCTCTCTTTAAAACCGGAATACCTGAAACAATTGAACGATGACATCGAAAAAGGGATCGTCGGGTTCGGTTTAAAGGATGAAGGATACTGGCACCTTGTGCGTCGTAACGCGATTAATTACTGGCTGAACTGGGACAGAAACAAGATTTTCGATATCCGCGAACCGCAAAATGACGATGAACTGCTCTGACGCGGTTCGTTTACTGTTTGCCCTCAATTAATCGGCGGCCCGCCGCAGTTTACCTGAGGGCTAAATCCACAAAAGCACATTAATTAGATGGCATGCCGTCAAGTGATTAAACAATTAAGTCGAAGTCAGTTACACAAATAATTCCTTCATCATCTTTTCTCCTCGTAAATTTTTTATATTTTTGCTAAATCGATTTAGTGTCGTTTATGATAAAATAATCTAATTAAATAAAACATAAACTGAAACTTATGAGTAACTCAAAGATGAATATGATGAAGGTGGTTCCGGTGCTCTTCTCATTCATTGTGATGGGATTTGTCGATATTATCGGCGTGGCGACCGGCTATGTGAAACAGGATTTTGCCCTGACCGATTTCATTGCCCAGTTTTTGCCGATGATGGTATTGCTTTGGTTTTTCGTGCTTTCGGTTCCTTCCGGTGTTTTGCAGGATAAATACGGAAAACGGAACATGCTAAACGCGGGCATGGTTATTCAGTCCATTGGGCTCGGACTGCCATTTATTCATTATTCGTTTCCCATGATGTTCGCGTCGTTTATCCTTTTGGGCATCGGTAATACGGTCATCCAGGTTTCTGCCAATCCGCTCTTGCAGGATGTGACTCCGTCCGATAAGCTGGCCAGTTTTATGAGCACTTCCCAGTTTGTTAAAGCCCTTATTTCGTTTTCAGGACCAATCATTGCCACTTTTATGGCTTCTTACTTTGGTAACTGGAAGCTGGTTTTTGCCGTTTACGGGATCACCTCTTTGCTGGCAGCGCTCTGGTTGTCAATGACACCTATTCGGGAATCAAAGCCAGACCGGAAACCGGCTTCCTTTTCGTCGTGTTTCAGTTTACTGAAAAACCGGTTCGTGGCATTCATGGCCTTGTCAATTTTCCTGATCGTTGGGGCTGAGGTGGCCATTAATACGAATATTTCCAACATTTTGATCGCAAAGTTCGGTGTGTCGCTGGAAACTGCAGCCCTGGGTATCAGTTTCTTTTTTGCAGGTGAAACGATTTCCCGTTTTCTGGGAGCGATTATACTGAATGTAATCAAACCCCGGCTTTTTCTTTTGCTTATTGTTTTGCTGTCGCTGCTTGGTGTTTTCGGTGTATTCCTGGCTCCAACAAATGCGGTTGCATTTGCTGCTGTTTTCATTATTGGGCTGGGCGCCGGGAATATGTTCCCGATCATTTTCTCGCTGGCGCTGGAAAGAATGCCTGAACGTGCCAACGAAATTTCGGGCTTGCTTATCATGGCCGTTTCCGGAGGAGCTGTAGTCCCCCTGGTGATGGGTTTAGTCAGCACATTGGCCGGACCAATCGCGAGCATTTTGGTCGTTGGTGTTTGTATGCTTTACATCCTTTGGGTGTCGCTGTATGTGACGAAAAATATGGTTCCCACGGAATAAAAAATCCGGTAAATCAACGATTTACCGGATTTTGATTCGATTTGGTAACCGATAAAGTGGGTAGCATACACCCATATATCTGTTTTGTCTGCCATGATCTATTTACCCATTAACTTCAAATCCTGCAATTTTCTTCCAAATTCATCATCGGCTGTCAGTTTCAAAAAATCGTCCTGTAACCCAAGCGCATGAAAAACATTAAAGTAAGCTCTTAATGCTACACTTGGATTTCCCTTTTCTATGTGATAGCGTGTTGAGCGGTTTATATCAGCGCGCTCTGCAACCTGTATTGTTGTCAGTTTTCGTCTTTTTCTGGCAAGTTTGATATTTTAGTCCATCTGTTCCAGTATCTTCTGAAACTTCGGGAGTAAAGTTTGTTTTTTTTGTTTTCATTGATTGTTGCTTATTATCGACAAAATCAATTTAAATGTATCAAATAAACGCCCAACTTGTACTGGCTATTCGGAAAGCTTTCTCCAATGTTGAACAAATGCCGGTGAAAGTAAAACGGAACAAGTCAAGTATTGGTCCGTCATATCTGATTTGCGATTTATCGTGGAAAACGTAGCACTTTGCGAATGCATCGTACCACATTGAGCTGTCCCGGATCAGGTCAACGGGTGCATGTCAGTTTTTGCTTACGAATTGTTTATTGAATCAACCTGTTTATTTTAAATGAACAAGGCAAAAAATTGAACGTATCCGAAGGAAACGAGCTACGAAATCAATTTACTCCAGCCTTAATAATTACATTGTTATCGGCTTTCCAACATTCACAAGCCTTTCCGGAATACACATACACCTTCTTTTTTTAAGCAGAGCGTCCAAGAGGGGTAAGACTAATTGACCATAGGTTTTCTAAGGAATATCCATTTTTTTGTTACAGATAACAATGATTGAGGGATCTCTCCGTCATATCCTTGAATAACTCCTTCAAATTCGCCGTGATTAGTTCTCCAAAACGTGAGGTCAACCCGTTCATCGAGTTGAATATCAATATCCTTTGTCTTAAATGATTTCAGACCGCCGGCTGCCAATGCCTGGACTTGCCCGTCTTTATCGAGCCTCACAGCAGCTAAACCAAGCGCATTAAACGCCACAGTGTATTTCCCGATTTTCATTCTGGAATTGATCAGATCGCCTGAGGAATTACTCGTTCCTGCGACCTGTATGAGGGTTCCATCTATCAGACGACAAAATCCTTCTGTGGGAGGGGCACTGGAGACATGCCCAAAACCTTCCAATACTCTTGTTGCAGGAGTCTGGAGTTCAATATCCAGCCTTTTCAAAACTTTCGAAACTTTCGATATCACCGATTCTGTATTCGTCATGGACGCCATCTGTCGAGGCAAAGCGGTAGCTCCGTCAAAAGCGTCTCCGTTAAAATCACGTGTCCAGTTTCCGATCCGGAAAAGACTGGTTTGTCCTCTTGCTGCCCGATTAAAAAATTCGGCGGTCGATGGCTTTTCGAATTCTGGATTGTACAGAATAACAGCGGTATAGCGTTGTTTTCCATAATGGATCCAACCATCTTCACCGACAATTATACTTCCGTTTTCAATTTCGCTGGTAGGAATCAAGTCTGTCGGGATACCTACACGCCAAAGGCTGTTGACAAGCTCCATGCCCGGATCTTCAAAATACGGTCCTGCCCAGTTCATCGTAGCGGGATGCCCGAAAATTACAGCAACCGGACAATCCAGGGGACTTTCACTGATGAAATTTAAGAGGCGAACCCGGCTCTCTCCAAGCATAAGACCACCATGAAGAAGCTCAAGATATTTATCACGAGGCGTTTTCTTACTTGGGTACAGCGGATGATAATTAATCCGTCCGCCGGCAAGTACAGAACTCCAGAGTTCCTCTCCATAGTGGCTACCTTCGGTTGAATAATACTGGTTATACCAAACCGGACTGCCCCATTTTTTTGCGAGAGCGGTACGCACCGCAAAAGGGGTTAGCTCGTCGGTTTGTGCCCAGTCACGTGTTGCCGCCCACCAGTCAAGTCCATTCTTTTTATATTCGAGGCGATCCGGATAGGGGTACCAGGTTGGATGAGTCACGACTGCTGCATCCGCCCCAAAAACCTCTTTTATCGTGTTGTAAAAATCATCTTCCAGTGTGCTGTTTCGTTGCAGGTTCATTTCCATGTAATGGTTAATTGCCATTTGCCGTTCCTTCTCTTGCCCCTTTATCCCGGCATACATGAGCAGGCAGTCGGCCAGTAATTCCCGGCCGCCTGTCTTTTTTGCGTACGCCGATGCATAATGCCCGGAATACCAGAAATGCTTCCCTGACACCATTCTGGCGGCAGGGATGCTCGGAGGAAAACCCCACTCATCGCGCATCCCACCGGCCATTGGAACATCTGAATAGGCCCGGATTATCTCACGCGTGAATTCCTGTAAATGCGGGGCAAAGACATCAGGGTATAAATGAGTGAAAGAAACCATGACACACGCCTGTTGCCGGTTGTTCCCGTTATTGGCAGGCAAGCGGACAACAAGCGAATCATTTGATGAAACAGTCACCTTACATGCTCCTGTTATATTTTTAAGGGTGGCGGGTTCAACGCCTTCGATGGTTTTGGTGTATGAATATACACGCAATAAAGAACCACGAAGAGAAATATAAGGAGTTTTGCTACCCGTCATATGATCGGAAAGGTCAATGCTTCGGACAACGACTTCAACTGGCTTACTCTCTGAAAGTGGCACTTCCTCAAGCCATAGTGATTCCTGCAATTCATCCGGGTATGCCGCTTCGAATTTACGGCGCGCCAGCCTGGGATCCAAATCGAATGCGATCCGGATACCTTTTTCTTTTGCATACGCTACAGCAAGTTTTACCTGGTTGTGAACATCAATATCTGTGATATCCCGCCCTGGCACCCGGATAGCTGTTGACAGTATATCATAACAAGAGTGCTTATTTGCCAGATCAATGAAATGCTTGTAACCATTCGGCTCAAATTCATTTTCACTCCAAAACCAGGCCCCGATTACAGGCTGGATATGAACGGGAAGATATTCCAGAACTTTGGCTGAGGTTTGCGCTTGCGGAACCTCCTGATATTTTGGTAAAATGTCGGAATTATCGTTTGTAGTATTCACCAAAGTAAGATATTTGCCTGGGTCGAGGTATGCCTGGCAAATCCCTTTGTTCAGGATTGACGGGGCGTTTTGAACTGGCTTCCCGCTTTCGGACGAAAGCCAGACGATCTGTGTAGGAGTAAGAAAGGTACGGGCAAGGTCGGAGGACCAGGCCAGCTTGCCTTTGTCTCCATCAAATACGGGTAATTGTGCCGCTGCCGGGAAGATCGTCCATAGCAACAATATGGCTGTCAAATGGTGTTTTAGCTTCATTGCAATAGTTTATTCCTTTATGCAGATACTGAAATTTCCTGATGGAAAATGATAAAGCACTTTTTCCCCTATTCTGCTGATTATCGGATATTCTTTCTCATTCCACTTTTTACCATTGACGCTGACTCGCCTGTCTTCAGGTATCGAAACCAGCCCCGACGAGTTTACGGGAATCCGGATCGTCCAGACAAATTCACCCTCCTTATTTTCCCAACTGCTCAGAATCGGGCCGTATGCAGACTCGAGTGTAGCCTCAGCATGCGATAAATTGCCGGTAAACAAGGGGTCGAACCGGATCACCTTAAATCCGGGTCCGGATATGTCCGGCCGTATTCCTGCGATATCTTCAAAAAAGCAAATGTCGTATCCTGCCTGCATGGGGTGGCTGTGCGAGGCCTCAGCAGCGGCCAGCCTGGTCTTTTCATTCACCGGCAGTGTCTCCCAAAGCGAGGTGGCACCGGCCGCATCCCACATGTGGGAAAAACTGTTGTCTCCCTTCCCTGTATACAACTTCCAGGCTGCGTCACTTTTGCCATGGCGGGCAAGCATACTGCCAATACGTCCAATTCCAAAGATACCGCAATTGATGAAACCGTCGCTGTTCTGTTCCATATCCCGGGTCACCGCTGTTGCAACAGCCTGCTCATCACCTGCGGGAACCAGTCCGAGGTCAAGAGCCATGACATCGGCGGTCTGGCTTCCGAAGGTTTTCTTATGGTCATCGTAAAAGCACTTCCGCATTTCGGCCGCGATAAGGGCTTTTTCGCCGGCATAGAACGATTCGTCCCGCTTTCTCCCAAGCACATGCGCTGTCTGTTCCATGATACCCACGTCGAGATAGTGAAAAGCGGTGGAAGTAAATTCGACTGGCGTTTTCAGGTCCCTCCCGTATTCGGGAGGGCACCAGTCACCCAGCCCTTGCCAGATGATGTATTGCGTATTGCCGCCGTATTTGCGGGTGCGGGCGGTATCCTTTCCAAGTGTTGAGACATAATCGGTCCACTGCTTCATATTGTCATAAAAGTCTGCCAGTACATCCTTGTTCCCATAGTAGACATACAGCCACCAGGGCAACTGGACCAGAGCAGTTCCCCAGTCGGGCGAGGCCACCCCGCACAGGCGCCTTCCCGGCGCGATCATATAGGGAATACTCCTCGCCTTTTCTGTAAAATAAAACGTGTTATTATAACGTTCGTGAAACAGCGTCTTTTGTTCGTATGTATCGGCTCCCGACCGGATGTCATTCAGGTATTTCACCCAGAAATTATTCATATCCAGATTCATGTTCGCCATTTTCACGTAAGCATGCGTGTCACCAAGCCAGCCGCATTTTTCGCGGTTAGGGCAATCGGTGGGGATCCCGTGCAGATTGCTCAAAACCGTGTTGAGAGCCAGCTCATGCAGATGGTTAATCTGCGGGTTGGAACATCTGAAGGTTCCTCTCATCTCCAGATCGGTATGCACGCTCACCAGGCTCAGTACCGTAGAATCAGGTCTTCCCTGATAACCTGAAAGAGCGGCGTAACGGAATCCATGATAGGTGAACCGTGGTGTCCAGCGTTCCGTGTCTCCTCCTCTGCAAACATATTCGTCGGAAAAGATCTTTCCATGATGGATCCAACCCAACGATCGGAAGTCAGGCTCTCCCTTTTCATTCACTTCTTCCGCTATCCGGATGAACAGGCGGGTCCCTTCGGGTTGCCGGACACAAAGCATCGGAATTCCGGCTGTGTTCTGTCCGAAATCAAAAATCCAGTCCCCGTTTGCGTTCTGCCACATTTTCCGGGTGTTCAAAACCTGCTTCTTTCGGATAGGCTCGATAGGTTGCGGTTTTAAGACTGGCGGAATACCGCTTTTCGCTTCAACTGATGCATTCCAGCCGAGGCAGGGGGTCCCGGGCTCGCTCCATCCGGCAATTTCCTTTCGGGCGTCATAACACTCGCCCAGGTAAATGTTGCTTTTGATGACAGGTCCGTTCTGCCATGTCCAACTTTCGTCGCTTCCCCTGACAATCCGGTTCCCGTCGCTGTAGTCGATTACAAGCTGAAGTCGCAGCATGGGCACTCCGTACGAGAAGGGCGTTCCCTGCCAGCCTGTGTTCTGGGCAAACCATCCGTTGCCTGTCATCACGCCCAGGCAATTCTCCCCTTTCCGGAGCAGGTGCGTTATGTCGAACGTGCTGTAAAACGCATAGTGTTCATAGTTGGTTTGTGCCGGATCGAGGTACCGCCCCGGATCGATCTGCTGACCGTTCAGGTAGAGCTCGCTGCAACCCAGTCTGCACAGGAAAACCAGTGCCCGCACAGGTGCCGCCCCCTTGCGGCTGGTGTTGATCACTTTTCTGAAATAGGGTAACGCATTGTCGGGCGAGCTGCCGGTGGTAATCCATTTTGCTTTCCATGACTGCTCGTCTCTGAGCCCTGTTACAAACTGTCCTGTCGGGCTCCAGGGGCTGTCGTTCCCGCGTTCATCCCGGATACGCACACGCCAGAAAAACACCGTGGCTTCGTCCCATAAAATGCCTTCAGGAATCACATCCCATTGCTGCGTTCCCTTGTGCAGCCCTGAGCGCCAGACATCGGCCTTTCCCTGACGAAGCAGATCTTCACTCCGGGCAATCTCAACTTCCCAGGCCTGCTGAACGGTCCCCTGCCTTTCGGAGCGTATCTTCCAGCTTAAGCGGGGCTGGTCAACGGCTTCCGGATTGATGCGGTTGTTACAGCGTATTTCGTATACTTCCAGATAACCGGACGTTCCTGCCGAAACAAGCAGAGTTGTGTACAATCCTGTGAGTAGTAAACCCAGGCGATAAAACAGGTGATCCGTAATTTTCATGCTTGTCTTGTTTATGTTGATCAGATTAATCGATGATCATCATACTTCCGGTTAACGAACATACCGATACCGGAAGCGGCTATTGGGAGCGCTGTCGCCATCGCGCATACATTCCTTGATATCGCCTGAATCAACAGCATTATCAATCCATTTGAAATCAATCGAATAGCCATCATTCTTGGAGATACTCAACGCTGAAAGCGGAATGGCCAGCTCCATTTCGGTTTTTGATACCTGGTAACTGATGTCCTGCACTTTTTCCCAATTCCATCCGCCCTTACTACGTTCGAGGATGGTAGAGGCATTAGCGTTAACTGTATTGTTGACAACAAAATCGAAGCCCTCCCATTTGGAAGTTGTGTTGCCGTCGACATGAATGAACAGGCGCATCCAGTTGGCATCGGTATGTGCGGTGATGTCTGAACCCGTTTTAACGTAGAAATATATATTCGATGCATCGGCAGCGATACGGGTTTCCACGATGTCATTACGCCCGGTATTATTGCTTAGGACGCCGGTACGCCCGTAGCCGTAATGATTACGAGCCATGATGTCACCCTTGTCGTCGGTGTAAACGGATTTGACTTGCTTCCAATCGTCAAAAGCGCCATCAATTGCAATGACCTGGCTTTCCTTGTCGGCCCTAACCGGCTTAACGCCCTTGTATTTGCGAATGAAGTCCGTCATGTAATAATAATAGTTATCGCCAAAGCCGCCGTCGACCGGCTCCAGGTCGCGGCTGTACTCGTGGTTGTACTGATCCACAAAGTAGGTATCGCCCGATCCGATTGGCTTACCGACGAACGATGACGCTGCTCCATTGGTAAACCGCATAGCGATCCATTCGTTCCAACCGGTGAGAAATACGATTTTCGGATCGGCTTCCAGCGCTCGTTGCGCCTGTAGTTTGAAGTATGTTCCTGCACCTGACGATTCGGCCGTCGGATTGAGCGGTTGTGTTTGGCCGTTATGACTGCGCCCGATGTTTGAAGTTGGATGCGTAGCCGGAAGCACCGAAATCTGCTCCTTGGGATAACCGGCACTCTTACCTGTATTCTGCGGGTAATAATCGCCCCAGGTCCACTTGTTCAGTCCATCGCCAAACCATGAACCACGACTGTCGAACCATGCATAGCGGAGGGTAAAAAACGACTTCTGGATGGCCGGAATAGCAACGTCGTCAGGACATAATACCAGGGGTTTGCCTTCCCACTTAAACCAAAGCTCAGAATGGTGTCCGGCAGCATAAAACTGGGTATAAATGGTGTTAAGCGTCTGTGCTGCCGCGCCATTCAGCACAAACGAAATCTGCGGTGTTTTGCTGCCGTTGTCGCGCATAGCTTCATATTCCTCACAGATGATGTTGACAGTCGGCAAGTAGTGAAGTCCGTTGGTAACATCAAAGAATACGACATCAACGCCTGCATCACTGAGCATCTGCGCATGTTTACGAATGATCCAACGGTCGTTCGATACGTAGTAGTCAAAATAGGGTTTTCCCCAGTGGTGGAAGGCATGAACTGGGCCGTACTGCGGGTTGACCGGATTAGCTGCCAGAATTTCATTGTTATCGTAGGGACTATTGACATCCGTCGACTTAGGCACCTGAACCTCATTGTGGTCTTCATGCACATCATAACCGTGCGAACCAATCCACAGGAAATAGAACACGCCCACTATCCGGTCGTCCCGGTACTCCGGATACCGACTTTCAAAAGCAAAATCGCCGGTAGCATATGTCGCGGTCCATTGTGCGGCCGGATAGCCTGTAAAAGAGTTATCTTCCGGCGTTTCCGGCGGTATTACAGGTACCTCCGGCGAATTATGCGAACATGCTGCCAAAAATAAAAACGATAATAATTTCCTCATGATCAACTTATTATTGATTTACAATACGTGCAAGTTAAAGTACTATCTTAAGCCATTGCCCTGAAAGCGAAGCATCAATATTGAGCGTTAGCCGGCCATCGGCCATTTCGGAGGGAATGGTTTTTTTGCCTTGCTTTACGAGGATGATTTTCCTGCCTGTAGGCACAGGCAGTGTCACCCTTCCTGTGCCCGTGATTTGCACCTGGTAAATGATTCCCAGTTTCGTGATCTCCGGAGTGAAGACAATCTTTGTCAACGGTTTTTCAGCAAAGGCATATGCCTGTCCGTCTATGGTGATACCTTTACAGTTGTTACCAACGAAGGCTACAAGGCGGTTGTCATCGCCTGTGCGAAACGCCAAAGATTGCCTTCCGCAATATGTGATCCGGTGACCGTTAATGGCGGCATTGTCAAGTTCAATCCGATCTGTAGGTAATGGATTTTCAGCCAGTGCCTGAACATCTCTTTCGGCATTCCGGGAAAAGCCGCCTTCCCAGGTCTCACGATGCGTTCGGTAGTGAGGAACTATCATGGTAGTCCTGTTAGGAAATGACGTAACGAAATAATCCGACGTGCGCGAGACTACAGAGGGATTATCGTTTACACCGGTCAGACGTCCGGTAGCGGGGTAAGCACCGGCCGCACAAAGCAGCTCGAACAACGTACGGCTTTCATAGCCAAGGCTTTGCGATTGATCATCTCTCGGGCGAAATCCCAAACAGTAAAATACCCCTTTGCCATAGCTGGTTTTTACTCCGACCACTTTCCCATCGCAATGAGCAACGACCTCATTGCCAATACCAACAGACTCCACCGGATAAATCCGGTCAACAAGGAAATCAGTCAGGATGGTTTGGGCGGGAACGCCGGCAAAGCTATTACAAAAGGTGACTTCCTTGCCGGCTGCAATTTCGCCCATATAGCAATCGTGGTGGTAACAAACGCCTGCCAGTTGCTGCCACTGCAGGGTACAATCCCTGCCTTCCGAGTCGAGCAATGGTGGTGGTCCGAACCAAAGCACCTTTCCGCCATTTCCCATAAATCGCGCCAGCAGATCAAGCAGACTTTTTTCCGGTAACGATTCAAATATTACGACCAACGTCCCATACGTTTTGTCTTTTACTTTCAGCTTGCCGTCAGCCATCACCTCGCCCATCTGTACTAATTTTTCGGCCGATAGGTAATTCGTGTAGCCGTACTGCGTGAGCCAACTGCCGAAGCGTTCCTCAACGGCGACAAGGCTCATCGGGTAAAGCGTCAGTACGTCCACATCCCGGTGAACACCGCCCGTGATCATCGAAATATCATGAGGTGGCTGGGCGCCAAAAGCGTAGTTGATGGCCATCCGGCGTTCCAGTGCTTTGTCCGGAAAACCCCAGGCCCCCGCGTAAGCGCTTGGGTATTTATTGATCACCCCGATAGACGTCGCCATGGCCGCACCATAATAATTGCGGTCACTCCAGCCACATTCAGCAAAATCATTACCTGTTGGTTGTAAATATTCGCTCCACTTGAAATAATCCGCGCAAGCCGCTGAAGCCTGATGTACAGTATTACTCCACACAAAGTTGGATGTGTATTCGTATTGGTTGGGAAATCCGGGCAATTTCTCCGTGTTCCACAAGTCGATAGTTGGACTTTCGGCCCATGATGCATGTGCGCCGGTTTTCAGCTCACGTTTGAACAGCGTTTCGGCATACTTTTTCGCATCCAGGAAAAGATCAACGACGCCGTTGTTCAGCAATCTGTAATAACGATCACGTAACAGAAAGGTCCGGTGAATATCTTCCGGGCTTGGTCCCATCACGTACTGTACATTAAGCACTGACAGGGCAAACGGCTCGAAATTGGGTGCACCGTAAACGAAGTAAAGCAGATATTTATCATCGAATGGCTGTCCAAACTGGCCGGAGTATCGTTCTGACATACTTTTCGTGAGATAGCGTTCAGCAAACTGGCCGCTTTCGTGATGACTGAAATAATTCCAGTCCTGTTGTATGTGCATCTCATCAGAGTATAATGCCCTTAGATTTACTCCCTTATCGTAATATTTTTTCATCAGTGACCTGAGAAAACCGTGAGCATCGACATTAAAGTAGTCCATTTCCTGTGTTTCATACTCGAGCATAACCATTACACGATCGTATCCAGGTAGTTCGAACTGCCCGTTGAACACGTGCAACAGCCGCATTTCAATACTCTGCCCGATCCCGCGTGCAGCATAGGTCATCGTGTCGGTTGATTCATGCTGCACGTTGGTCAAGGGCACAATATCATCGGGTTTTACTACGCGGTAAGGCATATGCCCACCACTTTCTTTAAATGCGTAAGCCTTAACATTTTTTAGCCGGACTGATGATTTTCCCTTGTTATTCGTCCAATAGAGTTGTTGCCAGATGGAGACGTTGAATTTGCCTGTTCTGGCATCTCTGAATCCCACCTTATAGGCCAGCCAGCGTCCACTGTTACCTGTTTGCTTCTTGTAAGCCGATCCCAATTCCAGGGGACTAAGCAGGCTCAGGCAGAGACCCAGATCATATCTTTTTGCGAAATCGCTTATGATCTTCATTTTATCAACATATTCATCCATATCGGGCGTAAGCCGGCGTTCTGCACCAGCGTCGTTGCGATACTGCCTGAAAAATTCATCAAAAGCGACAATCAGCTCTTTGGAGCCGCTACGCCTGGACTCTTCACAAATCTGCCGCAAACTGCGCACGTACTTGTTATAGCCAAGCGACAAGTCCGTCTGCTTATCCGGGTCGCTCATGTCTTCCAACTGCTGATCACTGGTAAGAATAATAGATTGCGCACGGAGGGTAGTTGCCGCTCCCAGCAGGCCTCCGATACTAATGGTCAAAAAGAACGTTTTGATTAAGCGAGCGCAGAGCCAAGCTTGCTCGAGCTTTGCCGAGCGTACAAAACGACTAATGTAAATGGAAATTTTTATCGTCTTCATTCCTGCAGATTTTGTAAAAAAGGCCTGCCTCCATCCTCGAAGGAAGCAGGCCTCCTGGTTTTATTTCCGGCAATCACCATCCCGGGTTTTGCCAATTTTCTCCGGTAAAGCTTTCCATTTTGGCTACTTCCGACTGGTTAATAGGCCATAACAGGTATTTGTCTGCACTGGTGCCACGATCCTGCAGTTTAATGCGGGCGTAGGTATAGTTGTTTCCATCTTTGGTAATTCTTATACCGGTAACGAATCCGTCGGTTTCGCTAAGTATTTTCCAACGGCGCACATCAAAGAAGCGATGTTCCTCAAAGGCCAATTCTACGCGGCGTTCATTACGGTAGCGCAGTTCGAATTCAGAGGCGGACAATCCCAAGGGCAGGGCAGGCATGTCAACGCGTGCACGAGTGGCGTTTACTGCTTCGCGAGCCGATATAGCACTGGCTCCGCCGGCCTTTGCCGGCACAGGGACATCAGGCCCAACCGATTGGTAAGCCGCCTCCGCAAAATTCAGGTATAATTCACCCAGCCGGAAAATTTTCATCAATCCGTCAGCATCGACATTCACGTTCGACTTATAATTATTGAACTTGCGAAGGTAGTAACCCGTTCGGGTATAACGGGTTCCGGTGATGTCACCGGAAATCCCGCAGTTGCCGCCCACAAAAGTTTCAACAGGCGTGGCGGCAGGCGGCGGGGTGAAACTCTCGATCCTGAAGTTACGGATGGTTATTTCATATCCTGCGCCGTCGGTCGGGTCAAACCTCAAAAAGTGGTTTTCCGGCAGCTCGCCACCGTTCGCATTGACACCGAATCCCCAGTTATTGATTGCTGTGGACAGGTCGTATTCGAACCGGGTCCATTCTGAAGCCTGTTCAATCCGGATATTCTGCCCCGACTCGACACCTCCCTGAGGCCCACCTGCAACACAGAAGAAAAACTCGGCATTAGTAACGGTCCTGTTGCTCTTATATTCAAACGTAATCAACCGTTTCTCACCCGCGCTCAGCGAACGGGTAAGCGTTGTCGTAAACGCCCATGGGTCGCTTCCGGTACTTGTAAGCGTAAACTCATTCCCATTCGGAGTCACGGTGACATTATTGACAGGATCCCTGAAACCCAGGGGCAACAGGTCTTTGTCAACTTTACCGGTAGTGAGCGAACGCGGCGAATTGTTATAGTAAACCGATGCATAAAAGCGTGGATCCCGTCCTTCATATGGGTTGAACGGATCGTATCCGGACGCCGGATTCAGAATCGGCTTCAGGTGCTGAGCATCAGAATAACCGAGCACAGGCATCTCTCCGGTTGCCTGCATCCCATACGAATCAATAAGTTCCTGCGAAGGACAGGCTCCTGCCTTTTCAGCACCCTCCGTAATGGGTGTTCCCGCCCACTTCCAAACATTGGTACGTTGGATGGTTGTTTCAAAAATCGTTTCCCTGTCCACTGAACGACTGGGATCAGAACGGAGGATAAAATAATAAGCATAAGCATTCTGCGCAATGTCGGCTTCGGGGGTAATATTGAACAGCTGAAATCCGTGGGTAAGGCACTGATCGAGCGCTTCCTTGGTAATTTCAGTGGCTTTCTCCCACGTGTATTTGCTGCCAGGAGTAAACCAGAGTGGACTGGCAGCGTATAAAGCAGTTTGGGACTTCACGGCATACGCAAAAGCACGGGTGATGATGCTACGTTCGTTATCGCTGATATTCCAACGAAAACCGATAGTTGACTTGCCGCTTTCCGGAATGGCCAGGGCGAAATCGCAGTCGGCTATGATCAAGTCGGCACATTCTTCAAACGTAGCGCGACGGTCATGTGAAAAGTCATGCGTTACTTCATAAGGCGTGGTGATAATCGGTACGCCGCCATAACGCTTGATCAGTTGCAGATAGTAAAAGGCCCGCAATACGAGAACCTCGCCGATCCAACCGTTCCTTTCATCCTCATCGATGTTGGCGGTAGCAATGGCAGGATCATTGATCGACTGCAAAAACGTATTACACTTACGGATACCCTGAAAATAATGCCCCCAGGAATAACTTTCCGCAAGCGGATTATTAAACTCCGAAGTACGATTGTTATACCAATCGTTGACCGCCCCGTTAACGCCATCGCTGGCGTCGTGGGCCTCGTCGCTGAACGACGCCAGTGGCGTACGGTTTCCCTGGTACGTAAACCCGACCTGCGGAATATAACTGTGACAGGCTATATAATAGTTTCGTGTACGCTGGTAGTTGCTGAACATATCGTCCAGCGTCATCCTCCCGTCCGACGGCAAGTCCAGATCGACACAGGAAACAAAGCCCAAAATGGCAACTGCGACTGTAAATAGCTTCAAAATATTGTTTTTCATGTTCTGACAGTTTAGAAGTTGAGACTAACGCCAATATTATAAACACGATAAGGCTGGAACGTATTCATGCTGCCGATTTCCGGATCGATATATTTAGAACGCATCCGGTCGATAGTGAACAGGTTCTGAATATTGAGCGCTACCCTGATGCGTTCTGAATGTATTTTCTGCGACAGACTTTCGGGTAGTGTATATGCGATTTCCAGGTTGCGGAGCCTCAGGTAGGAACGATTCATCAGGAAGAAATCGTTTGCGGTGTGGTTCGTTGATGGCGATAGCGATAAAGCCGGATAGGAAATTGCTTCGCCGGCTGCATAACGTTCAGGTGTCCACGCATTCAGGTGAATGTCATTGAATATGCCTTTACCCATGTTTTCATAAGCACCTACGCCGCTCATGAAATAAGAAGAATGGTTAACACCATGGAAAAGAAAGGATAACTCCCAGTTTTTCCATGTTACTCCACCCGCCATGCTGAATTCCTGCTCCGGCATAAAGGGATGCCCCATCGGCGCCATGTCTTTCTCGTCGATGGTATCGTCGTTGTTCAGGTCGCGATAGATAAAATCGCCCACTCGCGGCGCACCAAACGAGTATGTCAGTCCGGAGTTGGCCAGTTCTTCGGCCGAGTTAAACATCCCGTTGCCGTTGCTTCTGTCAATTAGCAGACCCCATTGTTGTCCAATCGGAAAACCTTCGGTATGATAACGGTAAGGATAATCGTCGGCATAAGGGGATTCGTTAATACTGATAACTTTGTTTTTGGCTTGTGTAAAGTTCAATTCAACAAAAGCGGCGAAATCTTTAGAAAAATGCCTGTTAAAACCTAATGAGATTTCATAGCCTTTGTTTTCCATTTTGCCGTCGTTCAGCTTTGGATAGTATCCGAGCGGAATACCTTGGTATTCGGGAATTTTTATACTACTACTGATAAGCATGTTATCCACCCGATGACTGAAATAATCAAAACCGAGTGTAACCATTTTCAGCAGGCCGAGGTCGATTCCAAGGTTCAGCTTTTTGATCTTTTCCGCTTCCAGTTCCGGGTTGCCGCGCTCCAATTCCGAGCCGTCTGACCGGATATTATCCAGATAAAGGAAACGGAAATCACCGAGTTGATCGTTGCCCGTGATGCCATACGATGCCCGGAATTTCAGCAGGCTGATGGCGTCAATCCGGAAGAAGTCCTCTTTCGATACAATCCAGGCTGCAGAAATGGCAGGAGTGGTTGCGTAGCGATGGTCGGGGTGGAACTGCTCCGAACCGGAGTAGCCCAAGTCGCCTTTTAGAAAATAGCGATCCTTGTAGCCGTATAGCACGCTTAGCCCAAAATTCTGACGTTTGTAAGGCAAAACCGCATTACTGCTTCCCGACGACTCCTTTTCTTGTTTTAGGTAATAGGTATGGGCTGAGGCGTCAACGCTGTGGTCGCCAAACCGACGTCTATATTCCATAGCGACAAACAAGTCCAGATAGTAGAAAAAACTCGAGCTTTTTCCATAAGACAATGGTGTATTTTCGAACGTCTTATATTGAATAAAATTGTCAAGTCTGGAATAATCATTACTCCTGACCATCCGCCTGTAACTCTGAATTGCTCCGGTTTCATTCCGTACATAGGTCTGGTAAGCCATAGCACCGTTCATAGACAGGCCTTGGGTCAGGAAACTCATATCCAGCTTCAACCCCGCCTGAGCAATCACGTTAGTCTCAATTACTTGCGTATAACCAGAGCGATTTAGTGACCCATAAACCGGATTATCTACCCCGTCAACCGTGACCACTTGGTTGCTCATTTCGGGGTCGTTTTCAAAAATAGGAGAAACGGGTCCGAACGTGGTTGGCGGCAGGTTAAAAATCTGGCCATAAATAGTCCAACCCATATTCCCGCCGGCCAGTATTTCCCGTTTGACATTGCCTGTCAGCCGCATGAAACCCGAAACGTACTCATTGAATTTAATGTCCATATTGGTGCGAAAATTCACTGAATTCACTTGGGGTGTCGGATCATATTTCCGACCCGGTTCATCTGTAATGATGAACGGTTCCTCCTGGTTCAGGAAGCTCAGGTTGGAAAAATAGCGAAACCGGTCTGAGCCTCCGGTAACGTTAACTCCAACTCGTTGTCGCATAACGAACTCCTTAACGAACAGATCGAACCAGTTGTTATTCGGGTAGCCGATATCGTCGCCTGCCCGGAAATGGTCGATCTCCTCCTGTGTAAACTGCGAATAGGAACCAAGACCGTCGCGTTCGCCGGCTTCATTGCGCAATTCAGCATAACTGGCCGAGTTAACAAACAACGGACGCTTGATCATCTGCTGAAACGAATAATCTGCATATCCTTCTACTTTTTTCTTGCCACAAAACCCACGTTTAGTCGTAATGATAATGGCCCCGGCTGCCCCTTGAATACCGTAGATAGCCGTAGAAGAGGCGTCTTTCAGCACGGAGACGCTTTCAATTTCCTTCGGTGAAATAAATTCGTAGTATTGTGTCGGGGTAACCACGCCGTCGATAATGACCAACGGCGAAGTGCCGTTAACCGACGAATACCCGCGAATAACTTTCGACGTATTCCCGTAGCCGAAAAATGTAAGTTCTGCGATATTCGACACCGTGGTTAGCCCAGGCAAGCGTCCGGCAAACGTTTCCGAAAGAACATTGGTCGGCGCCTTATTCAAAAGATCCCCCGGAACGGAAGCAACCGCTCCTGTAAGCGACTCCCGTGTGTAAGACTGGTATCCCGTGTTGACCGAACCACCCGTTTCATGGTTGTCGAAAGCCAGGACAATTTCCCTGCCGTTGGTCATTTCTGCTGTCGGAATCCGGAGATTTTGATAGCCTGTGGCCGACACAATAACAAAGGCGCTCTCGTCGTTCACAATTAAGGTGTAAGTACCATCTCTCGACGTGACCGTTTGATTTTTACTGTTTTCCGACACAAGTAAGGCTCCTTGCACGGGTTGGCCATATTCGTTGACCACACGGTTTTGCGCTTTTGGTTCTCCTTGTGCGTAAAGGTCAGGTCCCATCAACATATAAAAAGTGATGAGTGCTATATATTGGATATTCTTCTTGATATTATTCATAAACCATGTATTTTGAACGTTTCGATTAAGCATGAGCAAAGCCGGACTACCATCCCGGATTTTGCCATTTATGACCGGTGACTGACTCAAGTAGAGATGCTTCAGTCAATGGAATCGGAAGGAGCAGGTCGCGGTTTTGCCAACCGCCGCGTGGATTACCCGAAATGCTCTGGCGCTTGTAAGTAAAGCTGCCATCTCCGTTTTTTGTAGTGATCATAGCAGTAAACCACTTGCTGGTTTCGCTCAGGTCACTGTCAGGACTTTGCCACCGGCGAAGATCGAAAAAGCGTTGTTCTTCCCACGCCAGCTCCACCCGCCGCTCGTTATGAATGCTGAGAATGAGGTCTTCTTTTGATAAGCCGGCTGGTAAAGCAGGCATGCCCGAACGGGCACGCACTTCGTCGGCTGCAGCCCTGGCTTCAGACAAGTAGCCTGCTTCCGCGGCCGCTTCAGCCAAATCCAACATGGTCTCGCCCAGACGATAGTACTTCCACTTCGAATTATTGATCTGGTTACTGTTGCAGGCGCCAGGCGTAACCATCTTACAATGATAATAGCCGGTACGTGAAGCCACACGGTTGGTAACATCAAAGCTCGGCGCATGTTTGCCTCCGGTGAAAGTCTCTACGGTAACATCCGCATTGTCAAAAAGAATGTGACTTCCGTTATACAACACCGTCTCTCCAAACCGCGGATCGCGGTTGGCATAGGGATTATTTGGATCGTACAGCGTGTTCGCCGGATTGTAGTTCGGTTGAAGATGCTTTTCGTCTAAATACGGTTTTTTGAGGTTTAGCACGGGGACACCGTCGATGGTTTCAAAAGCGTCTACCAACTCCTGCGTCGGACAGGTGCCGCACTTGTAAGTGTTGGGCATGTTGCTGCCGATGTACCCGATATGCCAGACAAACAAATCACCCGACCTGACCTGAAAGATGGTTTCTTTGTCGCGCGGTGATGCCGAATAATCGGCATTTTGACAAACCAACTGACGGTATGCAGCAGCCGGACCGGTACCGAACACATCGGGTTGTGTACAGGTGGTAAACAATGCATACCCATGCGCCTTCAATTCTGAAACTGCATCATTTACTGTCTGATAAGCTTCTTCCCAATGATCCTGCCCTTCGTTATGCAGCGGACTGGCGGCAAACAACATCGCTTTAGCTTTAAGCGCGCAGGCCAACGCTTTGGTCACTCGCATTGCTTCATCGGGATTATAAATTCGCCAGGGTAAGATTGACTCAGCAATAGCAGCATCGCAATCAGAGACTATAAATCTGGCCACATCGTAAACCGATGAACGGGTCAACGTGGTAAAATCGGCGTCGAACGGAACCGTTCCGTCTAAAATGGGCACTTTGCCAAACCATTTAACGAGCTCCATGTAAAAAAAAGCACGCAATACACGCGCTTCGACTTTGAAGCGCGCCCGGTCAGTTTCGTTATTAACAGCAGCATCATCTATTAATTCGATAAACTGTGAGCACAAGCGGATCTGTTGCCAGAAACGTGCCCAGTAGGCGTTATTCCCGCCACCGTGTCCGTCCGGGAAGTCCAGCATCTGGTGGTTTCCGGCAGAATTATTGTCCTTATAGTACAGATCAACTAATTGTCCCTGGGAATCTTCCGACGACCATCCGTCATCGCTGCAAGCCACGACAGCAGGATCGAAAAAGAAGTAGGAGTATCCTTTTTGCGGAATATTATTGTAACAGGTGTTCAGCAGCGCTTCCACCTTATCAGGATCAGTCAATACCTCATCCATCTGCATGTTGCCGTCGGGCGCCTTGTCGAGTACATCTTCGCAGCCATTGAACAAAAATGTCACTAACAGTAGGACAAAAAAAGGAATATGATTTTTCATACCATTCTCATATTTAACGATTAAAACACCACATTAACACCAAAATTAAACATCCGTGTCAACGGGTAAACAAGCGGATCGCTCTGTTCCGGATCAACCGTATTAACGGGTAATTTATTCCAGGTCAGCAGATTATTGCCATTCATATAGACCCGAACTTTTGCAATCCGGAGCGGCTCCAAAAGATGTTCGGGTACATTATAGCCAACTTCCACATTTTTTAGTCGCAGGAATGAGCGGTTCATGATAAAAACGTCATTCGGTTTCTGGCTGGCGCCCTGCGACATTCCCAACGCAGGATAGCGGATTGATTCACCGTTGGCATAACGTTCGGCTGTCCACGCCTGGCGATGCCATCCACTGTAGAATCCTACCAACGCGAATTCTGTAACTCCCCATCCGGTCATGGTCATGCTGCTCCTGCCAATCCCCGTCAACAAAAATGAAAAGTCAAAATTTCTGTAGTTCAACGATCCGGAAAGACCATACGAAATACGAGGTGCTTCAGGATAACCTATTGGAACCAAATCACGGTCGTTGATACGACCATCTTTCGTCACATCCAAGTACTTAAAGTCACCAAGCCGGGGTGTTCCTCCTACCTCATAAACGGGAAGATTTCCTAATTCTTCCAGCGTATTGATGTAACCGTTGCCGTTACTGTAATCGATCTTGTAACCGAACGGCTGACCAATGCTAAACCCGGTGGTCCTGTATCGGTATGCGTAATCTTCACCATACTGAACCTCATCATAAAATTTCACGATGTTCTTGTTGTAAGCAAAATTGCCTTTTACAAGAAATGAAAATTCCGGACTAACGACTTTCCGGTAGGTCAGTTCGGTTTCAAACCCTTTATTATCCACAATGCCGATATTGACTTTTGGAATATTGTCAAGCGGCACTCCCTGCAATTGCGGAACAGTTTTCCTGCTAATCAGTATCCGATCGCGGTGTTCGTTAAATACATCAAAGGTAAAGGACAGGCTTTTAATTAATTCTAAATCAAGACCAAAATTTCTTTTCTCGGCCTTTTCCCACTGAAGCGCTTCGTTGCCCATTCTCCCCTGATAAACTCCCTGTTTATGTCCCAATGTCGGCAGTGGTCCGTCACCCATGTTGATGAAGCTCTGGTAAAGGAACCTGGAATCGCCCATTTTATCATTCCCGGTCAGGCCATAGGATGCTCTCAGCTTCAAATTGGTAATGACCGGATTATCTTTCAGGAATTTCTCATTGGTAGCCACCCATCCGACGGAAAACGCCGGGAACATACCGAAACGGTTATCGGGAGCAAACTGTTCCGAACCATTATACCCAATATTAAATTCGGCTAAATAACGGTCGTCGTAGTTATGGGTTACACGTCCGACCAATCCGACGATGTTATAAGGCAAATCGGCCCCATATTTTTCCCAGTTGTCACGTTGAAAGAGAAACATACCCGTAACCGTGTGCAGACCAAACGTCCGGGCATAATTCAGCGATGCCTGATAGTTCATATAATAGCGGGTGGACATACTTTTTTGTAGCTTGATGGCCGCATCCTGATTGGTTCGGATAGGAACATATCTACTTGTTTCATTGGCATTTCGGGCCACAACAAACGAATAAACATCAAGCCCCCGAACACCTTGCAGCACAGTACTTGCATTACTGTCAAAAGCGACCATCCCCTTGGCAGACAGTCCTTTGGTGATAAAATCAAGTCCCCATTCCAGGGCCAGCGAAGAATTGAGCAAGGTGGTCGTCTCCTGCCGATAACCGCGACGATTGATTTCTCCGTAAGTGTTGCGGTCTTGCCCGGACTGCGCAACAATCTCTCTCTCCGGAACTCCGTACCCGTCAATAGTTACCGGACCGGGGTCGGTAGGTGGTGTTGCCCAGGTATAGGCAATCATATTTTGTACCATTCCGGCCACACTTCCATCGAACAAAGCAACCGTTTGCGGCGTATTCATCTTTTCCAGGTATGTGGCAATGTTCAGGGAGGCTTTCAGGTTTTGTGCGATATTGTAGTCAATATTCCCACGGAAGTTATAACGGTCCATGCTGTAGCTGGGGTCATAACCGAGGAAGCTTTCCGGCTCGGTCTTAAAATTGCCTCCCTGTCCGATGTAGCCTGCGTTCAGAAAATAGCTGAATTTTTCCCCTCCTCCGTTAAAGTTGGCATTGACCCGTGTCTGTGGTGCCCAGTCGCGAAAATAGTCGTGGAATACATCGCGGTCAGGATAGAACACCTGATCTTCGCCGCTCTTGTATCTGTCGATCATATACTGCGTATAGGGCATCTGGCTTTCTGTAGCATCAGGGTTGCCATTGAGGAAGGCCTGATTACGTAACTCGGCAAATTCCCAAGAGTGCAGCCGATCGGCGTGGACCAGAAATTTCTGTAAACTGTAATCAACAGAAACGCTGAGTTCCGATTTGCCCGCTTCACCGCGACGGGTGGTAATCAGGATAACGCCATTGGCGCCCCGGACTCCGAAGACTGCCGTGGCAGAAGCGTCCTTAAGGATACTAACCGAAGCTACCTCGTTTGGATCGAGCTTACCAATATTTTCGCGCGGCACGCCGTCTATCAGAATGAGCGGTGAATTGTCATTAGTCGTGCCGAGTCCACGAAGATATAGATTAACAACGTCATTCCCTGGCTGTCCCGACGATTGCAATGCCACCAATCCCGGTAAACGTCCAGCCAATGCAGTGGAGAGGTTTGCAGCAGAGCTCTGCTTCAACTCTTTGGTTTCTACCGACGAAATTGCGGCAGTTACAGACACTTTCTTCTGAACCCCGTAAGCCACTACCACCACTTCATCAATACCGGTTGCCTCTTCCTGCATAGTCACCTCAAGTATCTCCTGTCCGGTATAAGCTATTTCCTGAGTTTTCAATCCGACAAACGACACGACCAAAATTTTTGAATCTTGCGGCACTGATAAAAAAAAGGTTCCATCACCGCCGGAGATCGTTCCAAGGCTGGTACCCTTTACAATAATTGTGGCCCCCGGAATAGGTTCACCTTTATTATCGGTAACCATTCCTTTAAGATTTCTCTGTAGCTTGACAGGTTGTTCCGCTTCTTGCTTTATCGGTTCCGGCGCCTTTCCCTGAATGCTTCGTTCTGGTGTTAAAATAATTTGCTTTTTGACGATCTCATATTTAATTCCGGTATCTTTCAGGACTTCATTCAAAATCTTGTCAATAGTCGCCCCTTCAACTTTCACGTTTACCTTTTTCTCTTGCTTAATCAAATCATTCTTATAAACGAATACAAATTCTGATTGATTTTCAATTTGTTCAAGCACTTTAAGAATCGAGACTTTCTCCAAAGCCATTGTCAATTTGGTTACCTGGGAATACGTTGAAGCAGAAAGACTGACAAATCCCCAAAGACAGAGTAGGATAGTTAGCTTCATATATAACAATATTCTTTTAAAACGCCATAAAGAAGCGTTCCGTCGAAAACATTTTTTTTTCATAAATTTGTAAAGATTAAAATTGGTAACTCGATTTAATCAGATTTATCCGGTAGATGTTGGTAGCGTCTGCCGGATTTTTATTTTGGTAAATTTTTTATTTCATTTTTTCAAAAGTTTTTGGGTTAGACAATTTGGTTAATTAGTTTTTCAAGATATAAGTGCCATCCTCATTTTTTTCAAATCTGCCTTCCAATGTTTTAGCCATGCATTGCAAAACTTCATCTATTTCTCCTGATATTATAAGCTTCCCCGATATTCTGGTGTCAGATAATTCTTTCCCCTCAACCTGAATTGAGACATTGTAATATTTGCTAATGCTCCTAATAACGTCGATAATAGATACATCCATAAACTGATAAATACCATTTTTCCACGATGTATAAAAATTGACATCTACATCTTTGATTTTTGATTGTTTGTCATTGATAGAATAAAAACACCCTTGACCGGGAGACAGAACAAAAGATTTATTCCCAAACACCTTATTCTTTTGAAAAACTGTCACAGAGCCTTCAACCAACACCGTAGAAGCAATGCTTTCATCTTCGTAAGCGGAAATATCGAATGTAGTTCCTAACACTTTTATATCTACAAAATCAGTTTTAACAATAAAGGGATGTTGTGAATCTTTATAAACTTCAAAGAAACCTTCTCCTTTCAAATAGACTTCTCGCTTATCTCCTGAGAAAGTTGCAGGAAATACCAATCTACTACCTGCATTTAATCTCACACTGGTTCCGTCACTTAGAATGACCCGTTGTTGCTGTCTGTAGGGGACAATAACCTGATTTAAAATAGTCAAATCCGGAACAAGGGAATTGTGAAGCGTCTCTTTGTCTTCTTCATTTTTCTTAATAATTACTTCCCCCTGGGATGCATTGTAGTCAATCTTCGAATCATTGTTCGAAAGAACATGATTTGATCCGTCAGAAAGGATTATCAATGATTGGTCTCCCAATCTTCGGTTTTGATCGGCAAATCGCTTTAACGGGTTCTTATTAACCTGAACATAAAATAAGATTGAAGCGAGCGCTATGAGAGCAAGAAAAACTGATGCTGCTTTCAGCCAACCAAAGTGATGGTATTTTTGTTTCCCGGGATTCTCTTTATTAAGTTTATGTTCTATATTTTTTAGTATATCATTGAAATACAAGTCGTTAATATTTTTTCTGTCGTTTGTTGTATAAATGATAAATTCATAAGCGTACTTAATATTCCTGCTATTCTCAGGATATTGAAAGATTAAATTTGCCAGAGTCTGATCCGGATTCTCAGATTCTGTAATTAACTGAATAAATTCATCGTCCCTGATAAGGTCAATAAATTGAGAATTGAAATTTTTTTTCATCATAGTCTTCAAAAAACATCAATAAAACGAACGAACATTTTATTTATAGACAAGAAAATTTAAGTTTTTTCGAATTCGAAGAATTATTTTGAGGCAAAAGGCAGATCGAAAATTGCTAATAGAATAATTACTTTCTTGTCTAGTTTTTCTTTTATGGTTTTTAAGGTGCGGTATAAGAGGGTACGTGCAGAGGCCTTGTCAATTTGAAGTAATAGTGCGATTTCGTCGTAACTCAATCCTTTTGTGTATTTTAAGTAAATAACTTCTTTTTGTTTGCTGGTTAATTCATCAAGAGCATTTTCGATCTCTTTATGAATTAACAAACGTTCTTCTTCCAGAATCATCTGTTTCTCTATAGAGTCAGTGAATGCATGATCTTTAGATACGGTTACTGAATGCTGAATTTCATGTTTACGCGTTGTAAAACGAATTTCATCCAACAACCGATTCCGAAGAGATTTAAAAAGATAGATGTGAATATTTGAACCAATTATTAGATTACGCCGGCTACTGATTATTCTGAAAAAAACATCCTGAATACAATCTTTTACCAATGATTCGTCGTTGATTATCTTCAAACCATATGTAAATAGATCATTCACATATCGTTTATAAATAGTCGTAATACTCTTGTCATCGCCGGCGATAAATTTTCCCCATAACTCCTGATCTGATGATATGAACTCTATTTTGTCCATCTCAGAGCACATCTAATTTTCAATAATAATTTTAAGACAGACAGTTTTTCCATTGTTTGGCCGAATCAGTTAATAATTCCTACTATTAGTAGAACCTCCTGTCGTTATCGTATCAATAGAATGTCCGCACCACTATCCATCCGGCAGGCTGTGGTATAAAATACGATTTAATTGAGCATCGGTTATGTCCGTTGCGTACATTTTTAATAACCTTAAATGTTCAAAAGATTCCCGATGTTTTCAAATTTTTATTTCAATAAATTTTCAAACAGGCTCTCAAAACTATATAATTTTCACGTTTTTTAATAAACAAGTCTGATATAAAGTATTGGACAACTATATCTGCTGCCATTTTTATTGCTTCATCTCAAAGATCAGGGCGAGTTTTTTCTTTAACAGGATTTGTGCTTTCTATTTTTTTATACCTCAGTAACAAGGAACTATGAGGTTCACTTAACGTCAAATTCAGCCCGGCTGATAATTCGCTTCCTGTTCTCTCCAAAATTTCTTTTGTATCGTAATTTTCAATCACATAACTTTCGTTGGCCAAAAGGCCGGACAGTTTCACTACGATGGAACTGTCATTGGAACCTTCCCGGCGAAAAGCGATAACAAAGCCAGTGTTGTCGGACGGACGATGTAACTGATAAGCCAACCAAATATCGTCTGATGTCATATCTTCGACCGTTGTTAAAGGATAATAGTCTTCATAAAAATACGGCCTAACCTCGTTAAACTCCTTCTGACACTGTTGCATTTCGGTAAAAGACGAAGCCCCGTCAGTAATTTTCCAGTTATAAATAACCGAAGTGCCAAGGCTTGACCGGAAGGTAAAACGGTCGTTTTTTTCAACGCCTGTGCCTGTAAGAGGAAGATAGAAATTCAATCCATATGTGTGGCATTGATAGCCAACAGGCTCACCATAAGAATAGTCTGTTCTCCATAAAGGGGCGCTTCTCTTTATCGATTCGAAATCAATGCGCCTGCCTCCACTGGCGCAATTATCGATAATGGCTTCAGGGAATCGTTTTACCAAATAATCCCAGAAGGCATATAATCCTTCTATATGGCGTATTTCGTGAATCCCCATACGTCCGGGCTCATCGTTCTCCCTCCAAAAGTTATCCACCCTCATATTGAAATCCTGGCGATAATAATCGATCCCGTTTTCTTCCATCATATCACCAATAAATTTGCACAGCCAATCCAATGCTTCTTTATTGCCCAGGTCGAAAAGATAAGCATCTGTTCCTTCAGCATCGAGCATCCATTGGCGGAGGTTTGTCCCCCAATCCGATTCTTTAATTACGCGCTCCGGTTCGAACCAGACCATAAATTTGGCGCCGGCTTCGTGCACAGCATCCGAGATAGGCTTTAGTCCACCTGGGAAACGCTTTTCATCTACTTCCCAGTTTCCTACAGTATTAGCCCAATTTTTATTATGAGCGACATCAGCAGCTTTGATATACCATCCCGCATCAAGCCAAAAGACTTCTGGCACCAGGTTAAATTGCTTATACCTGTTTATCATCGCCAATGCATAATCTGTAGTCAGGCAGGTATATTCATTGCAAGGGTAGGGGTCTCCGTAATTAAAGCTGGCAGACACCGGATATTTGGCAGGAAGACCGTTGATTTTATGGGTCTGGTGTTCCAATACAAAACGGCGGAATTTATTATGTCCCACCATCCTGTCTTCTCCGTTCCAGAATAACAAGCAGATGCCTGGCGTACGAATAGCTTCTTTCCCATACAGGTAAGTGTCAAGCCATTTCATCCCGGATGTCAATGAAACACTGTTATTGCCGGTCTTTTTAAAATCGGCAAACCATGTCCCGGACCATCCTATTGCGACCAGAGCCCCCTGGGCGGAAGGAGCTTCTATATTGAAAAAAGGAAATGCGTTATCTGAAGAACGTCCGCTTTCGGGCGAAACGCTCATCGTTTCTCCCGCAACCAATATTTTCTTTCTGGGATGAAAATCTGCTTTTGAAACATGGGTCCCATCGGCATAATGAAGTGTTATGTCTCCTGCCGAAGGATACTGAAAATCCAGATTGATGACCTTAACATCTTTTAATACAGGAGAATCCTCTGCTGATGTGTTCGTAAACCGCAGTACCCACTCTACCGCATTGTAAGCAAGATATCCTTTCACATCACATACCAGTTTTAAACCCGTTTCCTTATCAGTCCAGGTATAAGAATAAGTCGTTATTCCAGCTGAAGAATCCGTTATTTTTTCGGAAGAAAAGTTCCATTTCCGAAGAAGGTCTTTCGATTGCTTGTCACCATATAAAAATGAGAAAGGCGGGTTTTTCCCCTTCTTAAAGTTGTTTTCAATCCACCTGGCAATATCTAAGGGCTTTTGCGTGAATTGATACTTTACCTGTCCATAGCTATGCCCGGATAGGATAAAAAAGCACAGAATAATAAGTGCCAAATATTTCGTTTTCATAATCTCTCATTTTTTCAATCATAATGCAAAAGCAGAGATTCCCTTACTTGGTTGATATCCAGATTAAATCCCGACATAAGTTCTTTTCCCGTTTTGGTGAGTATAACATCGTTATCGTAATTGCTGACGGTATATGTTTTCTCCGGGTTTAGTCCCGACAATTGTACGACCACCGAGCCTTCGGGTGATTTTGGGCGACGAAAGGCCACGATAATACCACTATCATCGGAAGGACGGTGCATTTGGTAAGCCAGCCATATATCATCACGGGTGAGATCTTCTGTGCCTGATAAAGGGTAATAATCCTCGTAATAATAAGGACGTATTTGGGCATATTCTTTCAGGCAATCCTGCATATCGGTAACCGACCAGTTTTTATTGGTAATTTTCCAGTTGTATATTAAAGCACTGCTGACACTCGACCGGAAAGAATATTCATCGGTTTGTAATATCCCTGTACCGTGCAAAGGCAGGAAGAAGTTTAGCCCGTAAGTATGGCATTGATATCCGTCAGGATCGTCATAATGATAATAATCGCTGCGCCAAAGCGGGGCACTGCGTGCGATTGTTTCGAGGTCAATACGCCTGCCGCCGCTGGCACAATTGTCAATCAGCAAATCGGGAAATTCTTTTAACAAGTAATCCCAAAAAGCATATAAGCCTTCAATATGCCTTATTTCTTTTATTCCGGCACGTCCGGGCTCGTCGTTGGCTTTCCAGTAAATATCCGGTTGCATATTAAAATCCTGGCGATAGTAATCGATCCCGTTTTCACGGATCATCCGCGCAATCGTTTGGCTTAGCCATATCCTGGCTTCTTCGTTCCCCAGGTCGAACAAAAGGTAGGTATCGTCATTGCTGCCGGGGATATCGAGCATCCATTCCGGATGTTCTTCGGCCCATTGGGTTCCTCTGATAACGCGTTCCGGCTCAAACCACACCATGAATTTAGCCCCGACCTTGTGCGCTTCATCAGCTATTGGCTTTAATCCCTGCGGAAATCTTTCCTGATCAACAGTCCAGTTTCCCACAGTATTGGCCCACGTTTTTCCGTTTTCATAGTCTGATGCGCCGGTATACCAGCCGGCATCGAGCCAGTAAACCTCCGGAATGAGGCCGAACCGGGTGTATCTGCGTATCATGGCTATCGCGTAATCAGCCGTCAGGCAGGAATATTCAGTACACGGAGCAGGATCGCGGTAATTGAACCCGCTGGAAAGAGGATACCGGGCAAACTCCCCGCCAATTTTCCGGCTTTGGTGTGCCAGTACAAAACGCCGGAACTTGTTATGCCCTGTCATACGATCTCTTCCCTCCCAGAAAAGTAAAGCTACACTTGGCGTGCGGATCGTTTCACCTGCCTTTAGGTAACTTTCGAAGTATTTCATTCCCGATTTTACCGAAATCGTTTTATCATCTTTCCTCACAAAGTCGGCAAGCCATGTTCCGGACCATCCGATTGCAAACACGACTCCCTGATTGGCAGGAGACTCAATATTAAAAAAAGGAAAAGTCTCTTCGGAAGACCGTCCGCCTTCCGGCGCCATTTGGTAGTTCCCGCCAACAGCCATGCTCCGTGTCCAGGGGTGAAAGTCTCTTTTCGAAATATGATTCCCTTCAACTGAATGCAATTTGAACTCGCCCGCCACCTCAGATCTCAATTCCATGTCGACCGCCTTTACCTCTTTAAGTACCTTCGAGTCATCAGCGCCCGTGTTTGTAAAATGAAGTACCCATTTCACTGCATCAAAATCGGTATATCCTTCCAAATCGCACTCAACCTTCAGCCCTGCATGCCTGCTTTCATAAGTAAAGTGATACTTCATCGCATGGTGTTCATCACTTTCCGATCTTCGGAATGAGAAATTCCATGTCCGTATAAAGCTATCCGAATGTTTCCCGTTATACACAAAAGAAAACGGCGGTATTTTTCCTTCCCAAAAGTTATCGCTTATCCACTGTTCGATATTCAACGGTTTCCCGGTTAATTTTCCATGAGGCCCGGGATTCGCACCCATCAGGGGCAAAGCCGCGATTAACAGGAAGCAGAGGAACCTTAATTCATAAAATAGCCTGCTCATAGCTATTCGCTTATTTGTTGGCAAAGAACAACGGTATTCGGCTTTAGCTCCACACAAAGCTTTTCATTGCCCACGGCAATGCGCTCCTGCGACCGAATCATGTGATCGCCTTCCGGCAGGCTATTTTCTTCATACCTGTATATATCAAAGCGTCCTTCTGCGAAGTGATTATTGACTGCTATCGATTTTGACGAACCGGTTGCATTGGCAAAAACATAGGTCCATTTTCCTTCCTTATCCCGAAACGCAGAACCGATAGAAAAATCGTCATTCAGATTTAAAGGAAAAATTTCCATTCCCGGTTTGAGAGATCTGGTGAGCAAAGAATAAGAATAATATTGAGGGCGCACTTCATAGTCTTTCCCGATCCTGCTGTAAGTAGTATCTGTCCGGTACGCCTCCTTCATATATTTCCACAGTCCAAGCTGCTGCATCTGCTGATAATCGGCATCTTTTCCATAGTATTGGTCAATCAGGCTCCAGTAACTTACGCCGGCCGCCCCGGCATTAAGAAAATTGAGTATCAGCCGGGTCATCAGGACACCTCTCGCGTAAAGGTCGATATCTTTTTGGCGGGTAGCACCTACACATTGATTTGAACCAAATTCCCCGACCAAATGCTTTTTACCTGCTCTGGCAGCAATCGTTACATTCCTTTTTTCCCAATTAAAAATTGAATCATTCGGTGTATCGTATCCGAAAATATAAGTATGCGAGTTGAAAACATCTGCTATATCGGCCAGGTTGTTGGCACAATCGGCCAGATAGAACGTTCTTGTATCAGTATTATCGGAAAGATTGAATCTTACTTTTTCCCGGATACCGTCTTCTTTGAAGCGGACATCCAATACCTTTGCCATTTTAACATACTCAGGTGATGTAAGTAAAGGTCCACCATCGGGCTCGTTCATGGGGGTAATCTCGTTTACACAGGTGTATTTCCTGTCTTCGATAAGATGCTTAACCAGCATTGAAAAGTTTTCGGCCCATTCTTCATAATCTACAGGTCCTGTTATCCATACCCCCTTTTTCTCCGGATCGGCCATAAAACAGGTTTTCACATCAGCATAATTCTGATCCAGTAAGGAGACTGCAACCGGACATCCCCAGACAACCAGACAAACATCCATGTTTTGAGCCTGCGCCAAATCAAGCACTTGATACAATGACTGCATTTCCGGAGAATCGAACGTAAGCTTAGTCCGATCCGTATTATTCGGATTATTATTGTCGTTAACAGGTTCGTACCACTGAGGCAACACCATTACCCGAAACTTTTTCAATCCTATTGTTTTTACCCGGTCAACCACATACTGCCAGTCCGATTCTTTCGAACCTTCATTGCGGGTAAGGTTTTGAGAGAAGAAATGGGGATCGAGTTCTGCGCCCAACGCCTCTAGTTTTGTTCCCGTCGGTTCCCCCACAAACACATTTTCGTACGCTTTATCCTCTTTGCACGAAACAACTATTGCTAATAATAAAATACCGACGAAACAGGAGATCATATTATTCTTCATCTTCTTTAGTTGAGGGTGTATATTCTTGTTTTCTCTAGCAGTTCTTTGTATTTATTGAATTTGAAAGGAGGATGACCATACAGGTAATGATTGGAATATTCTTTCCCGTCTACCCTGTATTTAATAAGCAACAAACCTTGTCCGGGCATTTCCGGTAACGATGCGATCAATGTCCGTCCATTGGCCTCAACAGAAAAATCGCCCTTGAAAATGGCATCCCCTGTAGCCACGTCTGTAACCTCCACACAGCCTTTCGAAAGCTGCCGGGTATCGTTAACTGCGGTTAAAGGATGTTTCCCGTCTTTCGCATCATTGATGAATACACACTGATTGCCCTGCACATTCTTCAGAAAATAAAAAGCAAGCTTCTTCGAATTATAATAATCTGTAACCGCGTCCGAAAGTACCGGCCAGCCATCGCGGATATTCCACCATATAATGCCCGACTTTTCCGGCTTACTGCCCCGCCACATTTCGACAAAATACTTCATCGCTTCGGCCTGAACAGATTGTGACGCCCGTATAAAGTCGTTCAAATCTGCAGGGACCGAACCAAACAGTATTTCGATCTGCTTTGTCATCAAGTCATTGCGGCCTCCCTGTTTGGGAGTATGGGGGAAAATTCTTACGGCTTTTGTCATCCACTCATCATTCCATAAGCCTACCTGCCCGTTAAGCCAGGGGTTCACCGACTCTTTGGTAAACATTTTTTCCAGGCTGGTTCGGTTTGGACATCCATGATATCCAATCTCGCTTACAAAACGGGCTTTAGCCTGCGTATAAAAGTCATCTTTATAATACCCTCTGGGCCCCCATAAATGACTCTCCGGAAGCAAATCATCATGGCTTCCTCTTTCATGCACCGCCTCACTGTAATAGGGAGAGCTGGGCAAAAAAGCCCGGGTAGGATCCATCTCGTAGATGACCTGTGGCAATACCTTTCTGCTGATAACATCCCGGTTGGGATCGATATTAAAGTTGATAAGGCTCCAGCGCAGGGCAATATCGTTTTCATTATTTCCGGACCACAGTGCGAGCGAGGGATGATTGCGGAGCTTCGTAACCACAGCGATTGCCTCCTGTTCGATGGCTTTGGCAAAATCTTCCCGTTGAGGGTAAAAGGTACAGCCCATTGCAAAATCCTGCCATACCATGATCCCGTTCTCGTCGCACAAATCGAAAAAGCGATGATCTTCATAGACATTTCCACCCCAGCATCTTACCATATTACAGTTGGTTTCCACCATCAAGCGGACGGCATCGTCAAGTAACGAAGCGTCCCTGCTGTGCAGCGCATCGAGCGGGACCCAGTTGGTTCCCCTGACAAATACGGGCTCTCCGTTCACAATAAAGCGGAAGCGTCCCGGATGGTCCGGTAGATCATTGATATCCGTCCTGTCCAGTTGCACGGTACGAACCCCGACTCTGCATGTATGCAGGGAAAGCAATTTACCTTGTCCCGAGACCAGCTCCACCGTGGCGTCGTACAGGGCGGGATCGCCGTATCCGCGTGGCCACCAGAAGTCAGCATGATCAAGATCGATGATGTAACGAAAGGCGTGCCCGGTAACCAAAACGTCACCTTCATGCACCACCTTGCCCTCCCTTTTGAGGGTGATCTTTGCATGGGTTCTGTCCAGTTTCTCAAACGGAATCGCCAGTTGTACGTCCGCAAAAAGCTGAGCCGTGTTTTCTTTCAGGTTAACGGCCGAGGTCATCCAGTGGGTATTGACGATATGGGCATCGTTAATCACCCTTAATTCGACATCGCGCCACAACCCGGCACTGACCAAACGGGGCATGATGTCCCATCCGTATGAATGGGGCGCTTTACGGAGATAAACCGATTCGCCTGCCGCAAAATTACCTATACTGAAAGTTCCAAGTGTGTATTTCTGTGCCTCCACGACAGCCGAACGAATAATCACCTGCAAGGTATTTTCAGCATCCTTCAGCAACAGGTCTGTTATATCGAAAGTATGCTCTATAAACATATTACTGACGGACCCGAGATGTTTCCCATTCAGCCACACCTCCGCCACACAGTCGATCCCACCGAAAAACAATTGCACCTGTTCACCAACGTCCACTCGGGGCGACTTAAACTGTTTCGTGTAACACCACTGATAGCCTTCGTACTTCCGCAAAGAATAAACGTTGCTTCCGATCATCGGATCGGCTATGAACCCGGCTTTTAACAAATCCAGTTCGACGTTTCCGGGAACGGCAGCCTCAATTTGCCGGGCCTCAATAATTGCTAATTCGGCAGGGTTCATAACCGGATTCTTCGGTTGGGGAAAAAACTTCAGGTTCCAACTCCCGTTGAGCGATATATTTTCACCGATTCCCATGTAGGGAAGCAAGCCGAAAAACAGAAACAGGAATAATATTGCACACTTCTTCATATTACTGGTCTTTGATGATTTACATTCTGTGAGTCCGGAAACCTTTCTCCAGACTTCCTGCAAAATTCGGTTAAAAATCCGGATTACCGGTTTGCCATACGCTCGTTTACCTTCATAATTTCCTGAAGCATATATTCTCTCGGCCCGTTATCGGGAGACACATTGATCCCGTTCTCTGTATCGTGAGGAGGATAGTCAAAGACCCACATAGCCGATAGCGGAACCTGATTATTTTCGATCGCATTTAAAATCTCCATAAATTTAGTGCGCGTCTGCGCGCCATATTCAGTTTCCTGAGCTCCCCATTCTCCCAGAAACAATGGCTTATGAAATATACGGGATGCGTCAACACTTGCCCTTATCAATCCGTTAAAATCGGCTGTTTCATCAGAAAAATACCCTTCAGAAGGAGCTGCGGGGTAAGCGTGGATACAAAGGACATTAACCGGATCGGGATTTTGAATTCCCAGTATGGCGACATACTGCTCCCGGGAATCAGGGGTCCACTGTTTTTGATGCAGCAGATTCCATGCAGCAAAGCGAGGGATGGAATTTCCGGAAATCACGATACGGGTACCATCGTATTTACGAATCTCTTTCGCAAACGAGGTCATCATGACATTTAAGTCAGCAGTCTGTAATTTATCTTCTTTTGATCGGGAAACCGGCGTTCCCAACGATGGAACTACAGGGGGGAGATTACTGTTGTCGCCTGGAAGGTCTACCAAAAGGTTGACTTCATTTCCCTGTTCCCACCCCCAGACAGCGGGAGAATCGCGGTATCTTACGACAACTTCACGGATAAATTTCCGCATTAGCTGGTGCGTGCGACTACTTGTAACACCCCATCGATTAACCGGTTCGCCGGCCAGGTCCGGTAAAGTAGGCGTGTGCCAGAAAAAAGATGGAATAAGACCAATTCCGATTTCTTCTGCCGCTGTGATAAAAGAGTCCAGGCTCCGGAAATATTTTTCCTTCTGGTTCAAATAAAGATCCCAGTTTTTAGGCCAAAAGCCTGTTAAAGAAAATCGAACGAAAGGGATATTCCGCTCCTTAAGATAGGTGAACCCTGCTCTGTATGTGTCATCGTAAAGTGATCCGTCTTCCAGTGTACGGGTAAAACCATTAAAGTAGTTTACGCCGATACCTTGATAAGGCTCACCATTCAGTAAAAGCTCACCTGAACTTGACACAGAAAGGCCAGGATAAGATTCTTTCATTGGAGGAACTTCTGCATCATCTCCTGATGGTTCAGTCTTTTCGTCCTTGCTGCATGAAAAACTGATGCAGAGCAATAGTCCGAATAATACGGTCATTACTGGTTTTCTCATACTATAACTTACATTGAGTTTCAGCGTTCATTTGAAAGAATAAGCCAAAGCTCCGGTCCAAAACCAAATGATACAGCATCTTTTGGGGTTCATAGAATAGTCAGTGTTCACTAATCACACAGAAGTTATTCCTTAAATGATATGTGACCAGGGAACACTGACTTTTATAATGATCAATAGCCTGGGTTTTCCACTAAATTGTGATTAGCGGCAATACGCCCCTGACCAATCGGAAAATAATAGTTTTTCTCAGGGAAAGTAGGTTTCTTTGCCCTGCCGTCTATATCGTCAATAAAGTCTAACCGATACTTTCCTGAAGCGGCGTCATAGATATAACGCAAACCGGTATAAGTGCGTGTCAAGGCCGTAGTTGCTGTTCTCCATCTTCTTAAATCCCAATAGCGATGATTCTCGAATACGAGCTCAACTTTCCTTTCATGACGGATTTTTTCCCGGTCAATACTGCTTAGCAGAGCAATTCCGGCCCGGTCACGAATTTGGTTAACCGCATCCAACGCATCACCCGTCTTCCCTAATTCAAAGGCAGCTTCCGCATAATTCAGCAAAATTTCACCATATCGAAAAATCAAATAATCTGTTGTTGATTCACAGAACCAGTTAAAGTTGTTTGCAGTGGGATCAAGATACTTCATTACGCCGAATCCTGTATTCGGAGTGTTACCTTCTTTAAAACGTACCAGTTGGTCTCCAACTGCAGAAATTCCCTCATACGAATCATAGCGCCCGTCAATTAAGTTGCCTTCTCTCGACATGATTCCATTGTGCATGTCAATCTTATTACTGCCTAAAACTCCGCCGACTGCTCCGGACCATAATGTGCCGTTTGTCCAAACGGAGGCAAAAAAACGCGGATCACGGTCTCCCCATAGTTCGTCCATCGTCCATAAGCGGCTTTTGGCATATTGGCGGTCAATTACTCCGGAAGTACCATCGGTGTGTTCAAACTCCTCCACCAGGTCCAGGTATGGACCATGGTAGTTACCTACCCCCCAAACATTCGGACGCGGACATTCAACCATATCCCATGACCATCTGTTGGAACCGCCATCCATGAAACCTGGCCCGGAATGTTGCTTCACCATAATGGCTTCACTGTTACCTTTTTTCAGAAAAATGTTCTTAAAGTTCTGGACCTTGTCTGCATCTCCGTTATACAGACTGTAAGGCCCCTGGGTGATGATCTCTTTACAGGCATCGTAGCAAATCTGATAATATTTTGAATGATCGCCACCGGGAAAGCCCAGTAATCCGCCCAGTTGCTGCGTCCCAAATTGCGCGATGCTCCCGGCATATAGTGCCGCTCTGCTTCGAAGAGCCAAAGCCGCCCACTTGTTTGCACGCCCTGCGTCGTTGGAAGAAGGCAGTATTTTGGAGATTTCATCTGTTTCTTTCAGAATAAAATCATAGACCTCTTTTTCGGTGTTTCTTTTAGGAAACAACACGGTAGAGTCGGCATCCAGCGCCTGGACTTCAGTAATCAAAGGCACTCCTCCATATCGTTTCGCCATGGCAAAATAGCAAAAGGCCCTCAGAAAACGCGCTTCACCAATACGTTCTTCAACATTCGGAATAGTAGAATTCCCGGCACTTTCAATAAAATTATTCAGGTTCCGGATTGTATAATAAGCATTTCCCCACCATTGCAATTCGGTCCCATTGGCCTGTATTCCATTCTCCTTCATGCTTAAAAGGTGTGCCTGTGCTCCAAAATTGTATTTGGCTTCATCGGTAATTTCAATCGTACGTACTGTACCTTCCATCTGCGCACTAAATCCCATAATAGCTCCCCAACTGTTATCGTCACGATTCATCGGAGCGCCGTCCCAGGTATTCATCAGGCAAATTGCATCCTGGATCATTACCGGAGTACAGGCATAAAGTTCGGCCAAATGAGCATTCAACAGGTAGGGATCGTTCCATACCACAGCATCGGTATATCGGTCGGTAGGGGTTTGGTCCAGCACATCATAGCATGAAGTTATTGTCATTGCAGTCAAAGCTGCTATAGCTAATTTGCTTTTCATTTTCATTTTCATGTCTGACTTGAATTAAAGTGTAAGATTACAGCCAATGCTCATGGTATACTGTTGAGGGTAATAAATGCCTGCACCATAGCCTTCAGGCATTTCCGGATCAACACCATACTTGTTGAGCGTGCTCACCGTGAAAAGATTGGTCCCTGCAACATATACCCTAAATTTGGTAATCCCCAGTTTCGCCAATACAGACGCGGGAATTTCATAACCCAAAGACATATTTTTCAGACGCATGTAAGCCGTATCATGGTTTCTGTAGTCGGAATAGAGATCATTTGTTGATGAACCCGCCGGCCTTGGGAGTAATGCGTCAGCCCGGTTATTCGTCTTTTCATTCCAGTTGTTCCGGTAATTCAGTGCAGTAGGCGCACTGGCAAGATTGACGTTTGTGGTATAGTCAAATGCTCCCTGCAAGAGTGCTGAAAAATCAAAACTCTTGTATTTAAGGAGAAGGTTAAGCCCAAAGGTCCAGTGAGGTTCTGCGCCTTTTCCAATTTCTTTCTGATCACGCCAGTTGATTACCTTATCCCCATTTAGGTCTTTGTACTTCGCATCACCGGGCTTAAGCGAAGAGTTGTCGTTATTCAGTACATCAAATGTATTGGACCATGAATTGACCTCTTCCTGACTGGTAAATAATCCGTCAAAGACATATCCATAGCGCCGGTCAGTATACCGTCCGCTATTCCTATACATTCTTATCTCATCGGGATCTGTATAGGTTGGTTCGTCAATATCGATCCATTTCGATCTTGAATGCGCGATATTTCCGGAAATATCATAGTTAAGAGATCCTACCTTACCTGCAGTACCTACTCTCAACTCAAATCCTTGAGTACTTTGGCTATTTAGGTTTTCCTGAGGAAGTTCAGCTCCAAAAGTGGAGGGAAGTGAATTTATGCGGCTGCCCGGAATCCCGGATCGCTTACGATAGAAAAATTCTGCTTCACCATAGAGTTGACGATTCCACAGGGAGAAATCAAGACCGGCATTGTAAATCTTCATTTCCTCCCATGTTAAGTTGATGTTGGCCAAACCGGAAGGGATCAACGTGGAAATCAGATTGCCGGCAAGCGTATAGGTCGCATCAAACCGATAACCTGTCAGGTAAGCAAAATTGGCAACCGCATCATAACCCGAAGAGCCATAGCTCAAGCGGACTTTCAGGTTATCAATCAGATCCGATTGTTTCAGAAAATTTTCCTGTGCGATATTCCATCCAAGAGAAATACTCGGGAAATAGCCCCACCGGTGTCCTTTCGCAAAACGGGAAGAGGCATCTGCCCTCAAAATTGTTTCAATCATATAACGGTCCATGTAACTATAATTCACCCTTCCGATCCAGGAGATACGTCCATTCGTGTAACTTGATGAATTATTGGCGGCAGTCGTCGGATCTCCGGCAAACAATTCTTCAAGCGCCATCGATTGATAACCACCGCGTGATGCGTTAAATGCCTGACCCTTTTCTTTTTGATATTCATAGAGAAACATACCCGAAACATGATGTACATCCAGGAAGGTTTTACTGTAATTCAAAGAATACTGCTGAATCAGCTTCGTGTCGTTACTGCTGGCGAAACTTACATATTGAGGATCCTGAGAACTACGCACATAGGTATATTGGTCCGTCTCTTTGCTGTAGGTATAAAACTCCTCCTGCTTCTTCACCACCTTTTGGTCAAAAGAGTTATTCCGGTATATGACGACTCCCTTTGCAGTTAAGCCGGGAATGCGATTGAAGTCATATTTCACTTCTCCTTTAAACTGGGTAATATTGTTTCCCTTATCCTGGTATCCACTTAAATCAGAGTTAGTGGCAAACAACGGATTTCCATACGTGATCCCTGCATAAGCCATCTTTGTCGGATCAGGCAATGTCAATGGAAATGAAGGATCTGCTGCATAAATTAAATCTCTCCAGAAGTTATTATTTGTCCCCACACCATCGGCACCTGACGGATAAAAACGTTGCTCTTTAAAATACTGCATATCCATACCGACTGAAATCTGATCCGTTACCCTCGCATCTATATTCGTCTGGAAGTTATAGCGGTCGTAATTTCCGCCTTTCTTTTTAAGAATGGTTTCCTGCGTGTTATAACCGAAATAGCCGTAGTATTTAACCGCGTCGCTGCCTCCGGAAAGAGAAACATTATGATTCTGCTGAGGGGCGAACTGCCGGATCGATGCATCAAACCAATTTGTATTTAAATAATTGGGGTCAGACCCATCCTTAAATTTTTGAATTTCTTCTTCCGTAAAAGGAACCTGATCCGCCGGTTTGCCGGAATTGAGCCATTTGTCTACTTCAAATTGCGCCCGTTCTGCCGAACTTGCCGCTTTGATGACTTTTGTTGACCCTTGCAGGGTATATGAACTGTTGACGAGTATTGTCGGTTTGGATTGTTGACCGCGTTTTGTTGTAACCAAAATGACACCGTTCCCTGCACGAGCCCCGTAAATAGAAGCAGCCCCATCTTTCAGGATAGAAATCGATTCAATTTGGGCCGGATCCAGCCTGTTTAAATCCGTTTCAAGACCGTCGACAATAACCAGCGGACTTCCAAAACCGCGGATATTTAAACTGGAGTCGTCAGCACCGGGAATCCCGGAGGTTTGCTTTGAGATCAAACCGGGAAGTTGTCCTGCCAACATATGGGTCACATTAGCCTGGGGTGCAACAGTAATCTTTTCTGACTTAACCTGAGATACCGATCCCGTCACCGTGGAGACCCGCTGTTGCCCGTATCCCACCACCACAACTTCATCCAGACCAACTTTTTCCTCTTCCAGCGCAATATCAATTACCGGACGATCGACTGCAACCTCCTGCGCTTTCATTCCGATGAAAGAAAATGACAGGATGGCATTACCGGGAACATTGGAAAGCGTATAGTGACCCTGCGAATTAGTAATGGTGCCGATTGTGGTACCTGTTATAACGACCGTAACACCTGGAAGCGGAGTCCCTGATGGATCGGTAACTTTACCTGAAACAGAGCGTACTTGCTGAATGAGCGCCTGATTAACCGAATCCTTTGGCTTAATAATGACATTTCTTCCAACAATATCATACGTTATTGGAAGCGTAGTTTTTAGCTGGTTTAATGCTTCTTCCACTGTTAACTGACTGAAGTCAATATTCACTTTTTGGGTTTCATCGATCTGGGTTTTATCGTAAAAAAAATAAACCTCTGCCTGCTCTTCAATAGCATCCAAAACTTTAGCCAGTGACGCATCTTTCATTTTCAAATCCAAACGCGTCTTCTGAGCGAACGACTGACCCGCCGACACCTGCAAGACAGCCACAAGTATTAGAAAGACGTTTAATTTCATAACCAGAATAAGTTTTTTAAGTGCCGGCACAGCTCCGCCACTCCAGTACAATTTTTTTTTCATAAATTTGAAATGTTAATCGTTTAAAAAATGATTTTCTTTTTACAACAGGGATAGTTACAGCTATGCCTGTTGTTTTTTAAGCTTTACCGTAAGAATCAGGTAATCCATTCGCTTTTCATCTTTGTTCAGTTTAGTTTTTTTACATGTGTGTCATTCCAGCCAGATGTTCCGTCCCTCCACCCGGTATTTCAGAGAAGTTGTTCGTTCAATGGTCTCCAGGGCATCAAAAACATTCTGTTTTTTGTATTCGAAAGCACCTCGAAAACGACGGTCTCTCTGTGAATTATTTTTTAAATGGATATGGATGTCATATAATTTTTCGAGCTGGCGGATGATGGTTTCCAAGTCGGCATCCTTAAAGATATACTTTCCGTCACGCCATGCAGTATGTAAATAAGTTTCTGTATTTTCAACCAGCAGTTTTTCTCCGTCTTTCTGAAAAGATGCACATTCTCCTGGTGTTAACTTTACAGGACTTATACCTTTTGAACTTTCAAATTGCAATTCAATGCTTCCTTCCTCCAGTATTGCGGAGGTCTGATCCTCGTCTGAATAGGCCCTTACATTAAACGATGTACCCAATACTTTTACCTGCATTTCAGCCGTATTGACAATAAATGGCCTGTCCGGCATTTTTGCAACTTTAAAATAGGCTTCTCCGTTCAGGTGAACGACTCTTTTTTTCCCGGCTAATGCCGGATCATAGCGAATCGTACTGGCAGAATTTAACCATACATGAGTACCGTCAGCTAAAACGCATTCAGCGATCTGGCCCTGGGGAGCGGTTATTGTCGACATCGTTTGTTCGGAGGAAGATGAGGAATGGCTTCCCCAATACCATCCGCCGGCGATCAAAAGAGGAACAGTTAAACCGGCGGCCGCTCTGTAAAGAAAGCGGGAATAAACACTTCTCTTTGCCGGAATTGAAAGCTTTTTAATGATTTTCTCTTTGATTTTTTCTCTGTCGGCTTTGATTGCTGCGGGTGTAAAAGGGTAGTGCGCATTCATCCATGCCCTTTGGCTTGTTTCGTAGAGTTTGCGGATCTCCGGGTCAAGGGTGGTCAGATATTCAAGTTCTGCCGCCTCTTCTCCAGTAGCATGCCCGCTAAGCTTTTTGGAAATAAGAAGTTCGATATGCTCATTTTCGGATTCCATCTGTTTTCCTGTTGTTAGTCTAAAACTATCCCTGAGACAATCCAACGCCTTAATACCCTGTAAACGGGGTTACTTTTTTCTTAAAAGTGTGAATATAAATAACTGAATGATCTGGTAATCAATTAATTTTTGACGTATTTTTTTTAAAGCGATGCTAATCTGCATCTCCACTGTTTTTACTGAAATGTTTAACCGGTCGGCAATTTCCGAATACCTTAGCTCTTCAAAACGGCACAGTATAAAAATTTCTTTGCATTTGGGGGGTAATTCATGGATAGCAGAATTGATTTTATCGTTAAGTTCGGCTTCTTCAATTAAATCCTGAGTTGAAAAGGGTTCATCCTTTTTCTTCTGTTCATCAATAAATCTCGATTCCACCTTTCTGTGCTTGAGTACGTTCATCGCTTTATTTTTTACCGACTGGAACAAAAAGGACTTCATGGAAAAATGAATATCAAGACTTTCACGATTTATCCAAATGTCCACGAAAACATCTTGCACAATAGAGCGACATAAATCAAAATCGTGAAGCATGTGATCTGCAAAAAAACATAACCGGGAGTAATAGAGATTAAATACGTGGTTGAAGGCATCTTCATCCCCACGCTTAATTTTTGAATATAGGAGTTGGTTTTGATCCTGTATCATGCCAGTGGTTCTTTAATCCAGGTTTTTTTTCATTCGACGCTCACCTAAGCTGAATAATTGAGCAAATTTAAATGAAAACTTGCCTTCATGTTTTTTGTTCGGGAGCTTTCGTAAGTGCCTTATATTTATTCCCGTTCTTGTTGATTTTCATTTCTTTTTAAATGAGAATTCATGTTCTCCTCCCCCGACTTCAATAACCTTATCGGTATAAATTATCGCTGTCGTATTTGGAGGAATAGTCACTGAAAGCCTGATCTTCCCGTTTTCCCTGATCCACGCTGATTTAATCAAGCCTTTAACTGATTTATACTCACCTTTTACCCATGAAAGGTCTTCGATATAATTGGGGTTTATGATTATTTTCTCAAATCCCCTTTCCTTGATATCATAGTTTATCCCGGCCAATGAATTTACCATCCAGGCGCTAATGTCGCCCAGAAATACATGATTGACTGAAGCATCTCGAAACTCCGGAGACAAAACCCATGTCTCGGCCAATGTTGTAAATCCCTGCTGTATCCAGTTTCCCCATGACGGTGCAGTTTTCTGTGTAGCCATTTTATAGGCTGTTTCTGAATATCCGTACTTCGACAGCATTCTCGGAACATATCTGCTCCCTAATACGCCGAAATCCAAATGATAATTATTTTCCACAATAGCTTTATTAAGATTTGCTGCAACCTCTGCTTCATATTCTTTAGAAACAATTTCAAAAGCAAGAGCAATAGCCTGGGCTGTTTGGGACCCATTTGCGTAGATCCCGGTCTGCGTATTGAAGTAGGTTTTATTTATAAGCGCTTTCAGATATTCCGCTTTTTGCTTGTAAGGACTACTGTCATGACCTGTAATTTCTGCAAAGTGCGACATTAGTACGTGGTCCAAATAGTAAAAACAAGTTGTGGTATAATCGGTGGGGGTTTGAGTTTTATAGTATACCCAATCACCTATTCCATAGGTAACCGTGCTGTCGCCATTTTCTCTGGATTTCAGGTATCTCAGATAATTTTCGCACGTTTTGTATAGCTTTTCAATTGCTCTTGTATCGCCATAATACCTTTCGAGCGCGTCGGGAATAATAAACAGGGCTGCGTCCCACACCGGGCCAATCCAGTCATCATATCCCCATCCTGAGCTGGGGATGATGCCTGAAATATTACCTTCCGGTCTTTGATTGTCGATGAAATCGTCCATCCACTTTTCATAAAACTTAATTCCGTCAAAGTTTAACAGAGCCAAGTCTATTGCTATGTGCGCATCGGCAGTCCACCCGTTCTTTTCCCTTTGGGGACAATCAGTCGGAATACTGTGAAGATTACATAGATAAGACTGATTGGCAGCTTCCCATATTCTGTTTAATAATTCATTCGAACAACTGAAACTCCCGACTCTTTCAAGGTCTGTGTGCATGAAGAGTGCAGATAAATCTTCTTTTTTCAGGTTGATGGGCCGATCAGACTTTACTTCAACGTAACGAAAGCCATGATAGGTAAATTCCGGAACAAACGATTCTTCTCCCCCTCCCTTCATAAAGTAGGTATCGGTTTGAAATTCAATTCCCTTTATGGGCTTGTAGTAAATATTCAGGTTTCTCATTTCCAGACGACCATTGCCTTTCAGTAGCTCACCGTGGGTAAGGGTTACCTTTGTTCCACTACTCCCTTTAAGTTTTATCTTACACACCCCGGTCAGGTTGATTCCCATATCAAACACGAAAACGGTATCTCCAAATGATTGCATCCTGACAGCCTGATATTCCTTAGTAATTCTTACAGGCTGGGTTGTTTGCGATACCAGCATTTGAGACGGGGCTTTAGCCGAAACAGCATGATACCAGGTTGTATCATCGAACGGAGAATTGTTCCATCCCGGAATTTCTTTACGCGCGTCGTATGTTTCGCCGGCATAGATGTTATTATAAATGTGTGGACCTACGGCTGTTTTCCATGTATCATTGGTCGGAATAATCAAATCTGTTCCATCTGTATATTTAATGTGTATTTCCATGATCATCTTTGCCCGGTCACGCCACGATGCCTTCTCAAAATCCCATGTGGCCACAGGGGCATCTTCATTGAAAAAACCATTTCCCAGAACCGTTGCAACCACATTTTCCCCTTGCCTGAGTAATTTGGTTATGTCGATGGTCGAATACAGATTTCTCCTGTCATAATGCGTAAAGCCGGGATCAAGCTTTACCTTGTTAGGAACCGTTCCGTTGATATACAGCTTATAGTATGCAGCTGCACTCACATACAACCTCGCGGATACCACGGTTTTTGTTATATTGAAGGCTTTGCGGAACATGGGAGCCGGGCCGAATTGCTTGTCATTTTTATCGGTAATCCATTCGGCGATCCAATCAGAAGAATTCATTTTTGCAGTCTCGAAGCTATCCACCTCAGAGACAATCATTTTATCCTCATCGTTCCAGGAAGTTATCCTCCAGTAATATTTGGTATGGGATTTTAACTCTTCCTTCGCATGACAGGCTGCTTGAGTAACGCTGCTCCTGACTTTACCAGACGTCCAAAAAAAATCTCCTTCTTCTAACGCTTGCACGGAAGTGGCCATATCAAGCTTATAATTTGTCTGAATGAGATGGTTACCCCCATTATATTTATAAGTCCAGGTAAAACGCGGGTTTTGGACATCGACGTTAATCGGCGATTCCATGTATTCGCAACGTAAATCAGAGATGACCGTTTCTTTATCCGTACATGAAGTAAGGACGAACAAAGGAATGACTATTCTGGTTATCAATTTTTCCATTTGTGAATAATTTGATTTTTAATGGGTTAATAGAGCAGCAATGATGGAAACTTAATTCGCATTTCCGCTTGGTGCTTGCAAATCACGGCTATTTCATACGGACTATCTGAGAACTTTACCGGTTAAGACTATTTTCAAAATGAATTATCTTAAGGATCAAAGTAAATTGCAACTTGACCGGTTAAACTGACATAGAAAAAATCCTCTTATCATAAACTTTCATAAACTAATTTGAATGACTCAAATAAAAATTAACTGCGAAATTCCAGAGAACAAGAGAGAATTAAGTGTTTTGTTTCCACACTTCGCCTTCGGACATTCACATTTTCCCTTGCGGCTTCAATTTGTTCAATCAGTAAGCGAACAGCATTCCTGCCGATTTCCTCTATCGGCATTCTTGCCACATTCATACGTGGCGCTAAAATCTTAAAGACCGGTGCCTCGTGAATACAGGCAAATTCAAAATCCGGTTTTATTCTCTTGTCGTTAAAATATTGAAAAGCCTCAAGCGCCAGAATATGAGTCGTAAAAAAAAAGCCGTCCACATCAGGTACTTTATTGAAAATTTCGTCCAGTACTCTGTAAATATTTTTTTCATAATGAACAAAATTGATCTCCCCGTACAAATCAGAACTAACAGAGATCCCTGATTCTCTTAAAGCATCTTCAAAACCTTCCTTTCGTTGGTTCATTGTGGTCAGGTGAGAATTGGTCGTCAGGATAACAATCTTTTTACACCCTTTATTCACAAGGTGCTTGGCCAGCATATAACTGCTGTCTCTGTTATTTATGATAATATAACTGGCGGTGAGTTCCGGGAAATACCTGTCTATTGTAACTAACGGATACGCCTCATCGATGAGTCGCTGAATCTCAACTTTCGAGCGTTTGGTTGGAGCTATAATAATACCATCGACCCGTTTGGATTTAAATACCCTTATCATATCGTCTTCACGGTTTATATCCGATTCAGAACTGCCTATCATCAGTGAGTATCCGCATTCACGAGCTTTGGCTTCAATCTCCCGGGCAACCTCCGAATAAAAGCTGTCTGAGATGGACGGAAGGATCAGACCGATTGTCTTTGTCTCACCGGTATTAAGACTTCTGGCGATGAGGTTTGGCTGGTAATTCAGTTTAACTGCATACTCCATTACCCTATTCGCGGTGGCCCCGCTGATGCCTTTTTGTTGTGCCTGTCCGGATAGTACCCATGATACTGTGGTCTTGGATAAATTCAGTTCCTTCGCTATGTCTTTTAGTGAAGACCGCATTTACTTATTCATTTAAATTTAAGTCGTTGTAAAAGTTTGCCTGTAAAAAGTAATTTCATTACTCCAAAAATTCAATATTCAGTGTTAAGTTTCCATGAATCGGTTCTGAATGGGACCGCAGGCAGTCCGACGCTGTTAAAAACAATTCTCCTCATAACTTTCAAACAGAAAATATTAGTCAAATATTTGTTTTTCAATCACTTTTGATGATATTTTAAACTTATCCCCATTTACTTAATCGGTAAAGTAAAAAACAAAATTACACTTTCTTTTAAGAAAATCAATAAATAGCGGCAAAACCTCACCTTACAAAATTAAACATTTGCTCATCCTGCGCCATCCGGTAACCGAAAAGCCGATATACGTGTTAGCAAAAAAGGCATTTGATTTGTTATAAATAAATACGTTTACCTGAAAATTCTTCATTATGAATAGTCAGCAAATCAAAATTTTTGAATTTCCATCCAATCTCGGGCTCAAAAAAACGGATGTCGCCGTAGAGCCCGGCGTACGTTTCTTGCCCGCCTGGCTGAAAAAGCACGGGCTTTATGACCTGTTGGAGCCTAAGCAAATCTTCAACCTGGAAGCTCCCGAATATTCCATGGAACAGGATTTGGATTCCGGAGTCAGAAATGCAGAGAAGATCATTCATTATGCGGAAGATCAGGCAAAACTCTTATCGGAACATCTGAAAGGAGATAGCTTCCTGCTTGTGATTGGAGGCGGTTGCAGTATCCTGGTTGGTGTAGCACTTGCCTTAAAACAAAGCGGAACTTACGGCTTGTTTTACCTCGACGGGCACACAGACTTCATCTGGCCGGAGCTTTCGCATACCGGCGGCGCGGCAGGAATGGATCTGGCGATTGTAACGGGCTACGGACATGAAAAACTGACCAATATTCTCGACCTGAAACCTTATCTGATTGAGCAGCATGTCTGGTGCGTTGGAAACAGGGAATATGATCCGGCTTATGTAAAACCCATACTGGACTCGCAAATCCGCTATATCGACCTGAAAAACCTCAGGGAAACAGGCATTGAAACCTGTGCGTCTCAATTTCTGGAAATGGTTGAAGGAAACGAACTGGATGGCTTTTTTATTCATTTTGATGTGGACGTGCTGAACGACCAGATCATGCCGGCAGTCGACTCCCGTGAAGCAGACGGGCTTGAATACGAGGAAATGATCAGATTGTTAAATAATTTGCTTGCCAGTCCAAAAGCTATAGGAATGGAAATAACGATCCTTGATCCCGATCTGGACAAAGATGGAAAATATACCGGAAAATTTGCTTCCAATTTTATAAAGGCATTTGAAAAGGGCAGAAAAGAAACCGGCAGAAACTGAAGATAAAATCCATCTTCTGTTCTGCCGGAGGTAAAATATTCACTTCCCAAATCTCTCAAAGAAAATTAATCTGAATGATCCCTTTTCGGCGCTTTGAAAAACCAACTGGCAATCCAGCCGGCCACAAAACATGAAACTACGCCGGTT
>Ga0074195_1000903_pt1 | contig 48855 bp, 33 predicted proteins | sample EPASupsiteHSE623_FD_64525 | JGI IMG/M metagenome (GOLD analysis project Ga0074195, IMG submission 64525) | Bioremediated contaminated groundwater from EPA Superfund site, New Mexico - Sample HSE6-23 | ecosystem: Environmental > Aquatic > Deep subsurface > Groundwater > Contaminated ...
ATTTTGCGGATTGAAGACATCAAAGCGGATGAATTCAGTGCAGCATTCTGGGTGAAGGTCAATGCTTCGGCCACGAGAGCGGGATTAATTTCGATTAGCCCGGCGGGCGAAGACAGAACAAAAGGACTGCGGCTGTTCCGTGAAGGAGATGCCGTGACACAGCGTTTTAAATTGAATGTCGGAAGAAACGGGGGTGAAACCTGGAATGACGGAGGAACAGTTAACGCGGCAAGCGGTGACTGGATCCATTTGGCATTTTCAATTTCTGCCGGCTCCTGCGTGGTTTATATCAACGGGGCAGCAGTCAATACTGCCGCCATGGATGGCGCTATTGACTGGACCGGGTGCAGCACGGTGTCAATTGGGTCAGGTGCCCCTAATTTTTCCTACTGGGACCATGAATCTGATCTTAGCTTATTTGACGAGCTGAGGTTCTTCAATAAAGCACTTTCTGCGGAAGAAGTGAAAGATGTGATGGCTGCCGAAGGACAGGCAGAATATGAACCTAAATATGAAGGAGAACTGCTGTACCTGCCGTTTAACGGGAATAATAAGGATCAGATCAGCAAAACGGAGGCTACGGTGGTTGGCACAACCGGATTTGCAGGAGAAGCGAAAGCCGGAACGAATGCATATGTCGGAGCGGCCGATTCTTATTTGACGTTTCCTGCTTCCATTTTAAGCGGAAATGAATTCAGCGTTGTATTTTGGATGAAGATCAATCCCGATCCCGATCCCGACCGGGCAGGGTTAATCTCGGTCAGTCCCGGAGGTGAAGACAGGACCAAAGGATTGCGGTTTTTCCGGGAAGGTAATGCCACTTCCCAAACATTTAAACTAAATGTGGGTACCGGCAGCGGAGAGGTCTGGAATGACGGCGGCAGTGTGACCTTGCCGGTTGAAGGCTGGACACATGTTGTATTTACAGTCTCTCCAACTTCAAATGTGATCTATATCAATGGAGAAGAGATCCGCACGGCTGCCATGACCGCAGGAGTTGACTGGACAGGATGCAGCATTATATCCATTGGTTCAGGAGACCCGGGGTTTGGATATTGGGGGCATCATTCGGATCTTAGTTATATCGATGAGATGCGTTTTTTCAGTAAGGCGTTGACAAAGGCTGAGATACAGGCAATCATCGCAAATGAAGATTAAAGAGACCAGTAAAGTTGCAGCCGGAACGAAGCCGGCTGCTGAGAACGCATGATAAGAGAAAGATTGTTCTTCGCCGAAGAACAATCTTTCGGTATGATCAGGACAAAAAAATAATTAACTTGCTTTGGCAGTTTACTTTAAAAAGGCGAAATGATGGATTTTATCCGCAAACCAGTTTTTTTTGGTCTGATCATGACCTTGTTTTTCATATTGGATTCATCCTGTTCAAAACATGAAGAAGAGGAGACCGGACCAACGTTTTTGGAGCTGATCTCGGTGAATGTTGGAACACAGTTGTTGTCACTAACCGGTGAAAATAAAGACTTGCCGGTTAACCAGCCTCTTGTTGTCCGGTTTAATACGCCACTTGATACAAAAACCGTTCAGTCATCCATTCGTCTGCTTGATCCGGATTCGAAACCTGTTCTGTTGGCAGCATCACTTTTCGACAACAATAAAACCGTTTCTCTGTCTTCTCAAAACGAGTTGTCTGAAAACGTTGTTTATCGGTTACAGATTACCGACGGGCTAAAGGGGAGCAACCAGGAAACGTTTAGGGGATTTTCGGTTGATTTCAAAACATTATTACGTCCGTTAACTTTATTGTCGCTTAAGTTTAACACAGAAGTTTATTATGAGACCGCTCGCATGCAGGATGTTGAACTGGCTCCGGAAATCCATCTCCTTTTTTCACATGCGGTTTCTGCCGATGAGCTTAAGCAAATGGTCAAAATATCCGGTGAAGGTGCCGCTCAGGAAATCATGGTTTCAGCAACAGCAGGAGACAAAGAATTTCTGATTAAGCCGGTTGCTTCGCTGGAAGGATTAATGAAGTACCGGTTGTTGATTGATGAAAGACTGAATTCGCAAAACGGAAATAAATTTGCAGGATTCGAAACTGCATTTTATACCAGACCTGATCTTACCCCAAAGTTCCCGGTCGTGTCCGACGAGGAGTTACTGACCCTTGTTCAGCGGCAGACATTTAAGTATTTCTGGGATTTTGGACACCCGGTAAGCGGCTTGTCCAGGGAACGGAATACCTCAGGCGAAATCGTCACAACGGGCGGGTCCGGCTTTGGGTTAATGTCCATTCTGGTTGGCATGGAACGTGGGTTTGCGAGCCGCAGCGAGGGCATCACCCGCGTGCAGAAGATCGTTGGTTTTTTGGAGAATGCAGATCGTTTTCACGGGGCCTGGCCGCATTGGTTAAACGGGACAACCGGGAAAGTATATCCTTTTAGTACAAATGATGACGGGGGTGATCTTGTTGAAACATCTTTTTTAGTTGCCGGACTGCTTACCGTGAGGCAATACCTGGATCCCGGCAATCCCGCAGAAAAGAATCTGGCGGATCAGATCACTGCGTTGTGGCAGGGAGTTGAGTGGGACTGGTATACCCGGGACGGACAAAAAGTGCTTTACTGGCACTGGTCGCCCGATCAGGCCTGGGTGATGAACCATCAGATCAAAGGCTATAACGAGGCGCTGATCACCTATTTGTTGGCTGCTTCATCTTCCGCTCACCCGGTTGGGGCAGACGTATATCACGAAGGATGGGCAAGTAATGGCGGTATCCTGAACGGCGGGGATTTTTACGGGATCAGGTTACCGCTGGGATCCGATTACGGCGGCCCGCTGTTTTTTGCCCATTACTCATTCCTCGGGTTAAACCCGCATAATCTGACCGACCGGTATGGAAATTACTGGACACAAAATGTTAACCATAGCCTGATCAACAGGGCTTTTTGCATCGAGAATCCCAATAAACAGATAGGTTATGGTTCTTCCTGCTGGGGACTGACTGCCAGTGACGGGAACCAGGGGTATTATGCCCATTCGCCAAACTCCGACCGGGGGGTGATTACGCCCACGGCAGCGATCTCTTCCTTTCCGTATACACCCGTTGAATCGATGGAAGCGTTGAAATTCTTTTATTATGTGCTGGGTGACCGGTTATGGGGTGACTATGGTTTCTACGACGCTTTTAATCTGACGGAAGCATGGACAGCGGATTCTTACCTCGCAATTGATCAGGGGCCCATCATTGTCATGATCGAGAATTATCGCAGTGGATTACTGTGGCATTTATTCATGTCTGCCCCGGAAGTCAAGGCAGGATTGGCAAAACTTGGTTTTAGCAACCCGTAAATTCGAATTTATTATGAGCTGGCTTCGAAATTTTTTATAATTCAACGCAAAAGCGCAAAGAACGCAAAGGCTTTAATACAAGCGGGCTTAGGGTTTTTGCGCGGGATATTTTTTTGGGCCAACCTGTTCTATTGAAAATTTAAAACCTGAACTGATGAAACAAAAAAACAATTTAAACAGACGAACATTTCTTGCCCAAACCGCAGTAACCGGTTTGGGATTAACAGTTGTACCTTCTTTCGTTATGGGAGGTCGCGGCAGAACGACTCCCGGCAATAAAATAAATGTAGCGCTGATCGGGTCAGGGACTCAGGCGTTGAAGCAGTTGCCTGACTGGTTAAGGCGGGATGAGTTGCAATTAGTATCGGTTTGTGATCCCAACAGGGAAAGTTATGATTATCCGCAGTGGGGGAGATCGCAAGGTGAAAAACAAGGCGCTCCGGGAGGCCGGGAGATCGGGAAGGAGCGCATCAATGCCTGGTATGCAGAAAAGAGCGGATCCGGTTCCTATCGCGGATGCTCCGCTTATGCCGATTTCAGAGAACTATTGGAGAAAGAAAATGATCTGGATGCTGTTTTCATCATGACCCCCGACCACTTGCATGCGACTGTTGCGTTGGCGGGGATGAAGAAAAAACTGCATGTAGCAACGCATAAGCCCATTGCTAATTTTATGAATGAAACCCGGCTGGCGTGCACTCAGGCAAGAGAGACGGGTGTTGCCACGCAGTGTTTTGCTTTTCAGGATCCTGTTGAATTATATACGCTCAAAGCCTGGATCGATAGCGGGGTGATCGGAAAAATCAAAGAACTGCACCGCTGGACGAATCGTCCGATGTGGCCGCAGGGATCACCTTATCTTCCACAGGAAAAGCCGGTGCCTGATGGTTTCGACTGGCAGCTCTGGCTGGGACCATCAACCGACCGGCCTTATTCACCTGATTATACGCATACCGTTTTCAGAGGCTGGTATGAGTTTGGGGCCGGATGTTTGGCCGACATGGGTTACTATGGTTTCTGGAAAGACTGGCGGATCCTGGATTTGGGAATGCCTCTGGTCGCTGAAGGTTCATCAAGCTTTACCTGCGAGATCAGGGATTTTAGAAGTACGTGGGTAAAAAATAACCTGACTTATCCTCACGCTGCAACCTTATACTGGGAAGTGCCCGTAAACGGAAAAAATGAATCGGTTGATGTGTTCTGGTATGAAGGCGGGATAAGGCCGGTAACCCCCAAATCATTGACAAAAACAGGAAGGAAGATGCCGGTGGAAGGGGTGATGTTTGTGGGCGAGCACGGATCAGTTCTTGCGAACTACGGTTATGAGGATGCTGTTCTGCTTGACGTAAAAAACGGTGATCAGGTTGCCTCTTCGGTAATTGCTCCAAAGGTTGACCTGACCGATCAGACAACTGAAATGATCACGGCTTTCCAGGGTGGTAAACCTTCGAGAGGAAGTTTTGAAAACGTACAGACGGTGGCGGAAGCCATTTGTTTAGGTAATCTGGCGATTCGTATGGATGACATGCTGGAATGGGATCATGAACATCTGAAGGTGACCAACCTGCCCGAAGCCAATCCATATTTGTCGCGGGTCTACCGTCCCGGATGGGAATTATAAGTGTTTAATTTAAAATAATAGCGATGAGGAAGTTCATGTATTTACCAATGGCTTTTGGTTTGTTTTTGTTCTCCGGGATCTGCAATGCCCAGGAAAGGAGTTTTTTTGAATCGGAAGGCTATACTTCACTTTTTAACGGAAAAGATCTGACGGGCTGGGTAGTGCCCCCAGGTGATAACGGGCACTGGTCTGTTATTGACGGTGTGATCGATTATGACGCCCGTTCCGAAGCAAAAGGGAGCAAGGATCTGATGAGCGAAAAGAACTACAGGAATTTTAAGCTGCATGTGGAATGGCGTTTTAAGGGGTATGGCGATCACCTTTTTCCACTCCCCACCATTTTGCCCAGCGGGGATTACTTGCGTGATGAGAACGGAAAGATCATTGAGCCGCCGGGCCCGAATTCTGATTCCGGGATCCTCTTAAAAGGAGCAGGGCAGGCCAATCTTTGGTGCTGGTCGGTGGGTTCGGGTGAATTATGGTCGGTCAGGAATGATACCAAATTGCCGCAGGATGTGCGGGCAGGGGCTGTACCCAAAGAAAATGCCGATAAGCCTGTAGGCCAATGGAACGCCTTTGATATTATCGTTCAGGGTAACCGGATCACGATTGTCAACAATGGAATTACGGTGATTGATCATGCCTTGTATCCCGGATTGGATGTTGAAGGTCCGATCGGTTTGCAGCATCACGGAGGAGTTAGTGAAAAAACGGGAAAACTGAACGGCGCTTCCAGCCTGGTGCAATTCCGGAACATATGGATCAGGGAATTATAGGCTGTTCCTTTTCGAATCTTGGAGGCAGTAAGAACTCATTCCGACTGTGCGGGAGTGAGTTCTTTATTGTATAAAGATTGGTTTCTTCTCAGGAGCAGCCGCGTTCAAAAACATTTTCCTTCAGATCTTTTCGCGGAATAAGACCAAAATTATGTAATTTGGGCCTTTTAAGCTCTTATTCTTATCAAAAAGGAGACGCCAGATTTAACTTTAAAAACAAATGCATATGAGCAACTTCTCTGAATCCGGAAGGAAAACCCTGGATCTGAATGATTTTCAGCCTCAAACGATCGACTGCATTAACTGGAAAGAATTTCCATATAAACCGGAAGTGCAGTTTAAAATTACCAATGATGAGCAACTAATCTACCTTCAGTTTAATGTTCGGGAAAAGTATATCCGTGCTGAAGAGACGATTGTAAACGGAGATGTCTATAAGGACAGTTGTGTTGAGTTCTTTATTTCTCCCAAAGCCGATGGCAAATATTACAACTTCGAGTTTAGTTGTATCGGGGTTCCTCATGTGGCCTATGGTCCGGACCGGCACCAGCGTTTAAAGTTACCGATCGAAATTATTGAACAGATTAAAATAAAGTCATCGTTGGGCACAGAACCTTTTGCTGAGAAAAAAGGTGATTTTAGCTGGAAGCTGAATGTGGAGATCCCGATTAATTGTTTTATCCATGATCATCTGAAATCGCTTGACGGACTTCGGGCCCGGGCAAATTTTTATAAATGTGGTGATGCGACCTCCGAGCCTCACTACCTGAGCTGGAGTCCGGTTGGAACGGAACAGCCGGATTATCACCAATATCCGTATTTTGGAAACTTGTTGTTTATCTAGAAAATATAAGAAAAGCCGGTTTAAACCGGCTTTTTTCAGGGTCTTTCCGTGATTGTCGAATACGGTCGGGGATTCAGTATATTCTTGTATGCGGGCCGGATAATCCGGCGCTGCTCAAAATTCAGTTCTTCGATCCGGTGAGCAGCCCAGCCTGCCATTCGTGACATGGCAAACAAGGGTGTGTAAATTTCTTTCGGAAGTCCGATCATGGAATAGACAAAGCCTGAATAGAAATCGACGTTGACACAAACCGTTTTATTTACTTTCGATCCTTTAAATTCCATGAACGTTTTAATACCCAGTTTCTCGATCCGTCCGTAGAAATCGAATTCTTCGCTCAGCCCTTTTTCCGCTGCAAGTTCCCTGGCCTTTTCTTTTAATAGAACGGCTCTTGGATCGGAAATCGTGTATACCGCGTGACCAATACCGTAGATTTTGCCGGTACCGTTGTAAGCCTTTTTTTTCAGGATCTTCATCAGGTAGTTTTCAATTTCTTCTTCGTCTCTCCAGTCATGGATTTCTTTTTTAAGATGTTCCATCATTTTCATGACTTCGAGGTTGGCTCCCCCATGCAGGGGACCTTTCAGTGAGGCGATAGCCGAAGCGACGGCAGAATAAGTATCGGTTCCGGACGAACTGGTCACACGAATGGTAAAGGTCGAGTTATTTCCACCCCCATGCTCTGCATGCAAAACAAGCGCAAGGTCAAGGACGTCGGCATCCAGTTTGGTATAATTGTCGGGACCTTTCAGAAGATAAAGAAGATTTTCGGCAGTAGACAGCCCGGGGTCCGGATGGCGGATGGACATCGTTCCGCCTTTAAATTGATGTACGTAGTTATGATAAGCATATGCAATCACTGTCGGAAACTTGGCAATGAGTCCGAGCGACTGTGTGATCAGTTGTTTGGCTGACGTGTCGTCCGAGTCATCATCATAGTTGTAAAGTACAAGGACCGAACGGGCGAGAATATTCATGATATTTTTACCGTGGAGACCCATGAGTGAATTTTTCAGATTGTCAGGAAGTTTCCTGTTGAAAGCCAGGTAATTTGTAAAATTATTTAATTCAGCCTGATCGGGAAGCTCACCTGTAAGCAGCAGGTAAACCGTTTCATCAAAACCATGACGTTTTTCAAGCTGAAAACCCTTTACCAGATCGTCCACATCGATTCCCCGGTATAAAAGTTTTCCGTCAATGGCCTGCAAGCTGCCATCTTCTTCTTTCCGATACCCAACCACATCGCCAATCCGGGTAAGACCCACCAGCACTCCCGTATGGTCTGCGTTTCTTAATCCCCTTTTGACATTGTATTTCTCAAATAGGCTGGTATCTATTTTGCTGTTCTTTTCAATGGGTTCAGAAAGTTTCCCAATCAAATTATCCAACTCCAATGTATTAATTCCCATGGTGATAAATTTTAGTTTCCGGATCAATTAAAGTTTGTTTTGACCAAGATTTTTAATTATAACTTAATTGCTAAAAATAAAGACAAAAATTAAAATAATGGTAGTCTCAATTATCAATTTATCATGAAATTTTACATTTTATTTACAAATAATAATCAGCGCCCTTCGGTTCATTTCTTTGTTAATAAAAATTTTCTTTTTCTCATTAAAAATATGATGAATGAAGAACAAGGAAACAAGAAATAGTCTAATATTGGGTTGTATTTCAAACTGAATCGTTTTAATAATTAAAATATTATCTGTCAATGTTTTATCAAGCATATTTAAGAAAGATTTTAGTCAAGATTTATGAACGTTAGCGCATTGCAGGAAACAGACTCTTCAGACAGAGATGTTCCTCTTGGTTTTCCCGTTAAAAACGGGAAAGAAAGGGCCGGTTCATACGACCCGATGTCTCTCAAAATTTCAGGTTTAATTGAACCCGGTGAGGCATCAAAAGTATTTCTGCAAAAGCATTTTCCAGGGGTTTCAACCGATGAATGGAATGACTGGAAATGGCAAATTCGCAACAGTTTTACATCGCTCGGTCAATTATCCTCCATCGTGGAGCTTTCAGGTACCGAGAAACAGGTTTTACTTTCCCCCGGTGTCCATTTGCCGCTTCGCATTACACCGTATTATGCGTCATTACTTTCCGATCCCGTCAATGGGTATGCCATTCGAAAGGCGGTGATTCCCGGCGTGCAGGAGTTGAGCCTCACCCCGGGCGAGCAGACCGATCCGTTAAATGAGGAAGCCAATACTCCTGTACCACATCTGGTGCACCGTTATCCTGACCGGGTTTTGTTTCTCGCCACCGGTTTTTGTTCGGCTTACTGCCGTTATTGTACACGTACCCATATGGTTGCCAAAGAGAAGGTGCACTTCAACCGGAATTGGGAACCGGCTATTGAGTACATCAGGCAGCATACTGAAGTCAGGGATGTTTTGATTTCGGGCGGCGATCCCCTGACCATGCCTGAAAAAATGCTCAGGAATTTGCTGACTGAGCTGCGGAGTATTGCTCATGTGGAAATTATTCGCATCGGCACCAAGGTACCTGTGGTGTTACCGCAGCGGATCACCAATTCCCTGACCCGGCTGTTGAAGCAATTCCATCCGCTGATGATCAGCATCCATTTTACGCATCCTGCAGAACTGACACCCGAAACGGCCGAAGCATGTGCCCGTTTGGCTGATGCCGGAATACCCCTTGGAAGCCAGACTGTATTACTGAAAGGGATCAATGACGATATCGATGTCATGAAAAAACTGATGCAGGGCCTGTTGAAAATCCGTGTCAGACCCTATTACCTGTATCAGTGCGACCCCATTCCCGGATCGTCCCATTTCAGAACGCCCATAAGTAAAGGCATTGAGATCATTCAGGGACTTCGTGGTTTTACAAGTGGCTATGCTGTTCCCAATTATGTGATTGATACTCCCGGAGGAGGAGGAAAAATCCCCTTGCTTCCTGAATATTTCCAGGGAAAGGAAAACGGGAATGTGATCCTGAAAAATTATGAGGGGAAAATATTTTATTATCCTGATGCGGAGTAGCGAGTCGTGAGTAGTGAGTAATGAGTAGCGGGTAAAGAATAAAGAGCAGAAATGAGAGTAGGGTTAACATATGATTTGAAGTCAGAATATCTGGCCATGGGATATTCTGCCGAGGAAACAGCAGAATTAGATAAGGAAGAGACCATCGAAGGTATTGAACGTGCGTTACATCATTTGGGATATCAGACCGAACGGATTGGGCACGCGCGGGCTTTAGTGCAGCGGTTGCTAAACGGCGACCGATGGGATTTTATATTTAACATTTGTGAAGGAATGTATGGGGACGGAAGGGAATCGTTAGTCCCTGCGTTATTGGATAACTGGCAGATCCCTTATGTCTTCTCAAGCCCTGCCGTGTTAGCTTTGTCGCTGGATAAAGCGATGTGTAAACGTGTAGTCCGTGATGCCGGGATCCCGACACCCGATTTTTGTGTCATCCGTTCCCGGACTGATCTGGAAAAAGAGAAGCCGGCATTTCCTCTTTTTGTAAAGCCGGTATCGGAAGGTACGGGTAAAGGGATTGACGATCATTCGCTGGTGAGTAATGATCACGATTTTGTGAAGGTCTGTATCAATTTGCTGGATCGTTTTAATCAACCTGTTTTGGTCGAATCCTATCTCCCGGGGCGGGAATTCACCGCAGGGGTCATTGGAAACGGAAACGATGCCCGCGTGATCGGGGTGATGGAAGTCGTATTTAAAAAGGAGATCAGGGAAATCTATTCCTACGAGAATAAGCAAAACTATGAAGACATCATCGAATACAAACTTGCTGACGGCGAGCTATCCCGGAAATGCGCAGAACTGGCATTGAATGTGTGGTATGCAACCGGATCTCGTGACGGAGGGCGTGTCGATATGAAACTGAATGCGCAGGGAAACCCTGAATTCATTGAAATCAACCCGTTGGCCGGCTTGAATTTCCACGACTCAGATCTGCCAATCCTGGCCGGATTGAGCGGAATTAGTTTCAATGAACTGATTGGCGCCATCATGCAGGCCGCTGAGAAACGTATTTTTAAATCTGTGTGAAATAATTATGGAGCCTCGCAACGCCCAAGGGTCTTTGAATAACCGGGTGGTTATTTTGCATAACCGGCTGTCTGATCATTCTGCACCGGACGAACAGGATGTGATTGATCAGGTTAAGCTTGTGGAAAAGGCCTTGACTGAGTTGGGCTATGATTGCCTGATCAGGGATATCGGCGATGACTTGTATCGGGATATCCTTGATCTTCAGAAACTGTCACCGGTATTTGTGTTTAACCTGGTTGAAACCGTATTCGGGAAAAGCGAACTGCTGCATGTGGTGCCTTCCATGCTCTCTTCATGGGGCGTACCCTATACCGGAGTTTCGGCCGAGGGGTTGTTCCAGACGACAAGCAAAACGTTGGCAAAAAAAATCATGAAGCAAGCCGGTATTGCTACACCCGGGTGGTTTTCCGTTGACCAGGCTGCCGGATCACTGGTTCCCGGCAAAAAGTATATTCTGAAGCCGGTTGCTGAAGAAGGATCGGTGAAGCTGGATGAGGACGCAGTATTTTCGGGTGACGATCAGGCGATGCGGGCTAAACTGATATCTTTGAATCCGGACCAGTATTTTGTTGAAGAATTTGTTGATGGCAGGGAATTTAATCTCAGCGTCACCGGAAAACCAGGTGAATATCAGGTTTATCCCGTTGCGGAAATGATTTTTGAGGATTTCCCGGAAGGGAAGGAGCGGATGCTGGGTTACCGTGCTAAATGGGATGAGCAGTCGTTCGAATATGTCCATACCTGCAGGCGTTTCGATACCGTGCTCTCCGATCAGGTACTGCATGATAATTTAGTTGCTGCAGCGCTTAAATGCGGAGACGTTTTTCAACTTTCAGGCTATTTCCGGGTTGACGTTCGCGTTTCTGAAGATGGGCAGCCGTTGGTGCTGGAAATTAACGGAAATCCGTGCATTTCGCCCGACAGCGGATTTATCGCGGCCGTTTTGCAGGGAGGCCTGACCGTGACCGGGGCAATCAGCGAAATTACAAAATGGTTGCAGGGCATAGGGCATAGGGCATAGGAAACCGGAGACCGGAAAAAGGAGTTACAAGATAGCAGGGTGCAAGCTAAACGCTAAAAGCTAAAAGCTCTCCTGTCTTACGACTTACGACTAATTACTTACTACTAAAATATGACAACATACCGGAATACGCTCATCAATTCGGACCGGAAGGTGATCAAAGCGCTTCTGGAATCGACCAGGGTGTTTTATGATTTTGAAATTGATGTGGCCCTTGAAATTATTGATACTTTTCTGAATCAGGGCGAGACGTCAGGCTATTATTTTTATGTGGCGGAGCAGGACGGAAACGTGATTGGCTACGTCAACTTTGGACCCACACCCTGTACCAGGGCCAGTTGGGATATCTATTGGATGGCTGTGAAAAAGGACCTCCAGGGACATGGCCTGGGAACTGTTTTAATGAAAATGGCTGAAGATAAAATTGCTGAAATGAACGGTGAAAATATCTGGATCGAAACATCTTCCCGTCCGGACTATCTTCCTACCCGAACGTTTTATCTTAAAACTGCTTATGCTCAGGTGAGTGAGCTGCGTGATTTTTATGACAAAGGGGATAACAAGGTGATCTTTGTGAAATATCTGAATCCTTACCCTTCAGCCTGATCAGGAATCGCAGCTTAATTGTCAGCTTTTATAACAGAATCATAATCTGCATGTATTTTTTTACAAAAACAACTAAACCGAATCCAATGAAGAAGATTAACTTATTCTTGTTACTCCTGTTTCTGACAGCCAGGCTGACACACGCTCAAACTGACAATGGTGTTTTTAGAATGGACGAATTCAGGGACCCTCAAAAGAGGGAAATCGTTCATATTCCCGATGTTAACGGATATCACGCACTGAAGTGTGATTTTCATCAGCATACCGTTTTTTCAGACGGTCAGGTCTGGCCAGGTGTGCGGGTACAGGAAGCCTGGAGAGAAGGAATGGATGTCATAGCAATTACAGATCACATCGAACATCACCGGCATTCAGGAGATGTAATTGACAATCAGAATCGTTCCTATGAAATTGCAACGGATCTGGCAGCCGAGGCCAACCTGATTTTAATAAAAGGTTCGGAGATCACCAGATCGACGCCACCGGGACATTTTAATGCTATTTTCAATGGAGATGCTTCCGGTTACATCACAGATCGCGACGGAAATGAGAAAGATAAAGCCGCCATTATGAAAGCTGCAGAACAGGACGCTTTTATATTTTGGAATCACCCCGGATGGAAGGCCGACCAGATTGAGGGTTCCTATGAATGGCTTAAGCTGGTTGACGAGCTTGAAAAGGAAAAGATACTCGACGGTATCGAGGTTTTTAACGGCTTTTCTTTTCATAAAAAGGCACTTGACTGGTGTGTTGACAAAGATTTGACTGTAATGGGTTCAACTGATATGCACAATCTGATGGGATACACTTATCAACTGGGAGCTTATATTCATCGTACCATGACGCTGGTCTTTGCAATGGACCGCACTGCTGCATCAGTCAGGGAAGCCCTTGAAGCAGGTCGTACCGTTGCCTGGTCGAGTAAGTATATTGCAGGCAAGGAAGAGCACGTCCGCAATTTGTTTGAAGCCTGTGTCGAAGTTGGTCGTCCGTATTATTCACAAGAGAAGAAGAATGGTAACGGCGCAGGAACGAATTATTATGAGATCAAAAATAACAGTGACCTCTATTTCGAACTGGTGTTAAAAGCAGGCGAGGGAACAAAGAGAATTGTTTTGTATCCCGAATCATCTCAGATCTTGACAGCCAACACCGGTCAAAAAAGCCTGACTTATGAAGTTGTATCAACATTTATCCGAAGTGATCAGCATCTCGTCGTGGATTTTCCGTTAGACCATTTCTAAAAAGGTCAGGCAGATTGCTTGAAATGAAGCGGAGGAGTATTGACACAAACCCCAGGATATTAGGCGGCACGAATAATGTTGCGCATTAATAATGCGTTTTCATAAAAATTGTAAAGGGTAACCGCTTTATGCCGGTTACCCTTTTGATTCCTGTGTGGCGCAGTGTTCTGCGATTATTTTGTTTTTCCCTTTCTGATTTGCTCATCCACAATGGCATCCAGTACGGCAATGGCGGTCATATCGACAATGCTGCGCACCGAACTTTCCACATCAAGAATATGGATTGGTTTCTTCAACCCCATCTGGATCGGACCAATGCTTTCTGCGAGTCCCATTTCAACCAGCATTTTATAAGTGGTGTTTGCTGAGCTCAGGTTAGGAAAAACAAGAGTGTTCACCGTCTTGCCATTCAATTTGGAGAACGGGTACTTTTCGTCACGCAATTTTGTGTTTAATGCGAAATTGACCTGCATTTCACCGTCAACGATCATATCGGGATATCGTTCATGCAAGGTTTTAACAACCTGATGAACACTGGCGGGACTACCTACTTTATCCGATCCGAAATTGGAATAGGAGAGCACAGCCATGACCGGTTCATGAGCGAAAAACTTCACTGTATCGTGCGTCAGTTTGGTGATATCGATGAGTACTTCCGTGGTCGGATGCCTGTTGAACATCGTATCGGCCAGGAAAAAAGTTCCTCTTTTGGTGTTCAGGATATGCATGGCTGCGATATGGTTCAGGCCATCGCGAATCCCGATCACGTCTTTTGCCGCCTGCATGGTATCAGAGTATTTGGTATAGACGCCTGTGATCAGCGCATCGGCCTCACCGGTTTCGACCATCATCATCCCGAAGTAATTGCGATCGTACATTTTTTCGTAGGCCTCGTCGTAGCTCATCCCCTGGCGTGCACTTTTTTCAGCCAGACACCTGGCAAATGAAACGCGGCGGTTTTCTTCTCTGTCGTGACGAAGATTAATAATTTCAATGCCTGTCAGATCAATGTCATTCTCAGCAGCAACGTTTCCAATTTTTTCTTCATTGCCCAGCAAAACCGGAAAACAAATCTTTTCGGCGTAAGCCATTTCTGCTGCCTTCAACATGTTGATGTGGTTCGACTCTGTGAAAACAACTCTTTTGGGCGTTTCCCGGGCAATATCATAAAAACGGCGCAGCATTTTATTATCACTGCCCATTAATTTGTTTAACTGATCTTTATAGGCATCCCAATCGGTAATGGGTCGCTGAGCAACGCCCGATTCCATTCCGGCTTTTGCTACAGCAGGAGCTACTGTTGTTAACAAACGCGGATCAAGCGGTTTCGGGATAATGTAATCACGTCCGAAACTTAACCTCTTCAAATTGTAAGCGGCATTCACCACGTCGGGAACCGGTTTTTTTGTCAGCTCTGCAATGGCGCGTACCGCGGCTATTTTCATTTCTTCGTTGATGCAAACAGAACGGGAATCCAATGCCCCCCGAAAAATATAGGGAAATCCCAGGACATTATTGATCTGATTTGGATAGTCCGAACGTCCGGTGGCAAAAATGATGTCCTGACGGGCGTCCATGGCGTCTTCGTACGTAATTTCAGGGTTTGGGTTGGCCAGTGCAAAAACGACAGGATTGACATTCATTGATCTGACCATGTCTTTGGTTAAAACCCCTGCAACAGACAGGCCAATAAAAACGTCTGATCCCCTTACCGCTTCAACAAGAGTGGTGATATCACGATCGGTTGCAAATGGTTTTTTCCGGTCATTCAGGTCGGTTCGTTTTTTATTGATCACACCTTTTGAGTCAACCATGACAATGTTTTCGAGCTTTGCTCCAAGCATCATATACAGCCTGGTGCATGAACTGGCCGCTGCACCCGCTCCATTGACCACAATACGGACATCTTCAATTTTCTTGTCCACGATTTCAAGCGCATTGATCAATCCCGCTGCCGAAATAATGGCTGTTCCATGCTGGTCATCATGCATAATCGGAATATCCAGTTCAGCTTTCAGTCGCTCTTCGATCTCAAAGCATTCAGGCGCTTTGATGTCTTCCAGATTGATTCCGCCAAAAGTTGGAGAAATGGCTTTCACCGTCTGAATAAATTTTTCAGGATCTTTTTCATTGATTTCAATATCAAATACATCGATGCCTGCAAAGATCTTGAATAATAATCCCTTCCCTTCCATGACCGGTTTTCCTGCTATTGCACCGATATCGCCCAATCCCAGTACGGCCGTTCCGTTGGATATAACTGCTACCAGATTTCCTTTTGACGTATATTCATAAGCGGTCTTCGGATCTTTTTCAATCTCAAGACAAGGCTCTGCTACTCCGGGGGAATAGGCAAGAGACAAGTCCCTTTGTGAACTGTAAGGCTTTGTTGGTACAACTTCGATTTTTCCCGGCTTACCCTGTGAATGATAGAGAAGTGCATCTTCCCGTGTTAATTTTGCCATATGCTCTATATAATATTAAGAAACAGAATTCGTTTTGAAAGTGACTTCAAAACTATAAATAATATTAGTTTTTAGACGAAAACTTATAATTTATAAGTAATACTCTTAATAAAGAATAAACATGACAAAATTGCATTGAAGTTGACAGGAGTCTCCTTTTTTGCTAATTTGCGGACTTTTAAACAAAAAAATAAACACTGACGAAAGATGGAAAGGAAAGAACGATTATTCCCCGTATTGTTGCTGCTTTTAATTCTTGTTCAGGGAGCATCTTCCCAGAATTCTGTAATCAAACAAAAAAAAATCACTCAATTTGAAATACAATATTCCGGGTTGATCGATGCAACCGGAGAAACGATATCAACAGCGGAGTATCAACCCGAAGTCCATTGGTTTCCTGTTCAGGTTCCTTCAACCGTACTGACGGGACTTGTTGCCAACAGGATTTATCCGGATCCATACACCGGAATGAACAATATGCTGATCCCGGATGCTTCCGATCGTTTTAACAAGCAATACAAACTGGAACAATACAGTCATATTCCCAACGTGGGAAATCCGTGGAAAAAACCGTACTGGTACCGGGCTTCCTTTGAGGTGCCGGAAGCGGACCAGGGACGCCATTTTCAGCTCATTTTTAAGGGGATTAATTACCGGGCTGCGGTCTGGGTGAACGGGCAGCAGGTTGCTGATTCCACTCAAATGGTGGGCATGTTTGCCGAGTATAGCCTGAATGTCAGTAAATTGATCAAAGCCGGAGAAGAAAATTTTCTGGCTGTCAAGATCTATCCGCTTGATGAGCCGGGTTTCCCGGACAAGGAACAGTTAAAAGCATTTGGCGATTTTTTCCTGAACGGCGGACCTACGGGCGACATAGGCAAAAATGTAACGATGTTGTGCTCGGTGGGATGGGACTGGATGCCTCCGGTACGCGACCGGAATATGGGTATCTGGCAGCCTGTTATTCTTCGCACATCCGGAAAAATGATTATCGGAAGTCCGCATCTGATTACTGATTTACCCAATTTGCCTGATACATCTGTGGCAAAATTATCGCTTGGACTTTCTTTATTCAATCATGATACCAAAAGCATAAAAGGCAATTTAAAAGTGAATATACTGCCGGAAAATTTTGTTGGGCGGCCCGTTCAGTTTTCTACTGAAGTGACGGTAGAGGCAGGTTCAAAAAAAGACGTGACGCTGAATTCGGATGATGTCAATCAGTTATTAATAAAAGAACCGCGTTTATGGTGGCCAAACGGTTACGGGAAAGCAAATTTGTACCGGATCCGGTTGGAGGTTGAATCGGAAGGCGCCTTGTTGGATGATACCACTTTTGTCTTCGGTATCCGGACGGTCGGGTCGAAGGCTGTCCCTGAACCCAATAAATTTCTGCGTCGTGACTTTTATGTCAATGGCCGGCGTATTCATCTGAACGGCGGCGCGTGGGTTCCGGATATGATGCTGAACAGGGACTCGTTGCGTTATGTCTATGAACTGGAATTATGTAAAAATTCAAATATGAACCTGGTCCGTATCTGGGGCGGGGGCGTCACTCCTCCCGATGTGTTCTTCGATCTGGCCGACCGGTATGGGTTATTAGTCTGGTCTGATTTCTGGGTCACCGGCGATACACAGGGCGAATTCAAGGGTTCTCCCGACTGGCCGGTGGAGGGTGAAGTCTTCAAAAAGAATGTAACCAGTACGATCCTGCGCATCCGGAACCATCCCAGCCTTTTGTTGTGGACAGGAGGCAATGAAGGTCATGCCCGTAAAGAACTTTATGACGCCATGCGAAACAGTGTCATTGAATTGGATGGCACACGGCCTTTTATTCCCAGTTCATCCGGATTTGCCAATTTGCCGGCAGGATGGCCAAAATCATGGCCCGATAATATGGATGCAGGTGTATACAGCGGCGGCCCCTATACCTGGCAGGATCCGACGGAATATTATAACCTGATTAAAAAAGGCAAAGACTGGGTGTTTAAGGATGAGACAGGGATCCCTTCACAGCCAACCCACAGCAGCCTGAAAAAAATCATCCCCGATCTGATTTGGGACAAATCGTTGCCTTTCCCCTTGAACCATACCTGGGGGTATCATGACGCAGCTACGGGAAACGGTAAGTATGACAAGTATTATGAAGAGATGGTGAGACGGTACGGAGACCCCAGCTCAATGGAAGAATTTTCGGATAAAATGCAGTTGATGAATGCCATTGGCTATCAGGGGATTTTTGAATCCGCCGGCGACAGGCTGAATGAAACCGGAGGCGTGATGCTTTGGAAAATCAACGCTGCTTTCCCAAGCGTGATCTGGCAGATTTACGACTGGTATCTGAATCCGAATGCCGGCTACTATTTTATGCAGAATGCGCTGGAGCCGGTCCATGTTCAGTTCAACCCGGTAACCCAAAAGGTCATGGTGGTGAACCGGACTTATCAACCGTGTCCGGATTTGAAGGCAGAAGCTGATGTTTACTATCTTGATTCGAAGTTGGTACATCGGGATACCGCAATGGTAAGCCTCGATTCTGCCGATGTTAAGGAGACCATTTCCTTGTCGGGCGTTTTGGCTAACCGGAATGAAGTGCGATTTGTCGTTTTAAGCCTGAAGGATCAAACGGGCAGGGTTATTTCAAAAAATACATACTGGCTTAATTCCGGCAACGATTATTCTGAAATGAACAAAATGCCTGCTGCAAAGGTGCAAACGGAAGTGGTCAATATCAGGCAAAGTACGACTGATAAAACCTGGACCTTAAGATTTACGAACAGCTCGAAACAACTGGCATTTTTCCTTCATCCGCAGATATTGGACAATGGCGAAGAAGTGCTGCCTTCGTTCTGGTCGGCCAATTATTTTACGTTAAAACCTGATGAATCAGTGACAGTCACCGTTCGTGTTCCCATAGCCGAACTGAAAGGAAAGGTTCAGCAGATCCTGCTGGATGGCTGGAATCTTGAGAAACAGGTGGTGTTGGCAAAATAGTTTTCAACCGCGGATGAGCGGGGAAACGCGCAGGCGGGCCTGATTAGCCGCCAATTTTTCCGCAATCGCGGATTTTCGGATATTTAAGATATTGAGGAATTTTATTCAAAATAGTGAGTAAAATTCCTCAATTTATGTTTAAAAGATCTTATTTTAGAGACATAGAAAGAACCCAGGCACGTAGTCAGGTCTATGTCATGGACATGAGACTTGATTTATACCGTAAAATTTATTCCGGCGTATGAATATTCGACCGAAATATTCTGATGAACAAGAGTTACTTCAGCGGCTTGTTCACGGTGATGAAGTGGCTTTTGAACTGCTGTTTTACCGATATCGGGGTAAAGTCGGCCATTTCATTAAACGCTCTGTTCCCTCGTATATTGACATGGACGAGACCGTTCATGAAGTTTTTCTTCGTATCTGGATCAACAGGGAAAAACTGGATGCGCAACGTCCGTTTGGTCCTTATCTTTTCAGGGTTGCGCGCAATTTGATCATTGATCTGCTGCGAAAAAATATTGAGCAGACCGTTTATGTACAGGATGATTCTTTATTGAACGACCTTGGCGTTAATGATACCGAGCTGAAGCTTGAAGAAAAAGAACTGCAAACCTGGTTCCGGTCCGTCCTGGAAGAACTACCGGAAAAAAGAAGAAGCATCTTTGAGATGAACCGGCTAGAAGGATTGACCTACCCGGAGATTGCGCGAAAACTGAGCATCTCTGAAAACACGGTGGATACGCAGATCAGAAGAGCATTACAATACTTCCGTGAAGCCTTCCGGAAAATGAAAATCATATAGCATGCCCTCACCCAACCCTCAGCGATAGATCAGCGATAGATCAGCGAAGGATAAAGGACCTGAAAACATATTTTTGTGCATGCTGTCACGGGGTCCTGTCTTTTTTTTCGTATCTAATGGTAAACAGGGGAACGATGACGCATCAAAATCAAAAACTACTTCAAACATTTATTCAGGGGAGGATCCTGTCATCTGCTGAATTAAGGGAACTTAAACAATTATTTTCAGATAACTCCAAACAGGAAGAGATCAATTTATGGCTGGCAGATAGTTGGACGGAAGCAAGCGCGGATGACCTGGAGATCAGCTATGAGGGCCTGAAACAAAAAGTGCTTGCCTGCCAGGCCAGGGAAACGGGCAGATACGCGTTCCACGGAAGTCTTGTTCGATTATCGCGTTATTATCAGCGAATAGCAGCGATGTTATTTATACCGCTGATCCTGGGGTTTTCCCTTTATGTGTTTTTTAAACCTGCCAGCCATGAAAGTTTCTATTTGTCGGAAGCGCCACTGGGACAAAAAGCAAAAATTGAACTACCCGACGGAACGCTGGTCTGGCTAAACTCCGGGTCAAGGATCCGGTATTCTTCCGGTTTTAATAAAAGCAGGATGGTCGAATTGAGCGGAGAAGCCTTTTTTGAGGTTCAAAAAATGAAAGGAGAACCATTTTTCGTACGTACAACTTTTCTGGATATAGAAGTCACCGGTACCCGTTTTAATGTCAATGCCTATGATGACGAACCTTTTGTGAACACCAGCCTGGTAGAAGGTAAGGTGAATGTCATTCTAAAGGATCAAAATCAGACAGTTGGGATGGAGCCGGGGAAAGTTTTAAGCTGGTCAAAACAAACGCATGTGTATTCCACTTCCGATTTGAATGAAGATGCAACAACCAGTTGGAAGGAAAACCGGTTAATTTTTATTAATGATGATTTTACAAGCTTGGTCCGCAAGATTGAGAAGTGGTACGATGTGGATGTTGTTTATAACGAGGGTGAATTTAAGGAAAACAAACTTACTGTTCGGCTTTTGGAGGGTGAACAGTTGGATCAGTTGTTGAAAATTATCGAAACGGCTATAGGCGCGCAATGCACCGTAAAAGGAAGTAAAATCTATATTACCAAATAAATCAAATGCCAATGAATTAACAACCGGAAAAACAAAAAAGGGAAGTGTCCGACCACTTCCCTGAGATTTTAAACTTTACGATAAGTCTAATTTTAAACCTCATTGCAAATTTATGGAAAAAAACAACAATTTTTTTTCATGGGCAGATATTATCCCATGGGGAAGAACATGGAAAATTATGAAAGTGTTATTCATTTTGCTAACTGCCACTCTGGTATCCGTTGCATCAGAGAGTTACTCTCAGGCCAGGGAATTCACGTTTCAATTGAGAAATGCGACTATTCTGGATGTATTTGAACAAATTGAAGAACAGTCGGACATGCACATTGCTTATGACGTTTCTACGATCGATGCAAAACAGAAGATCAATCTCACCGTTGAGGGAGAGTCGATTGAAGACGTATTAGAGAAAGTCTTGAAAAACACAGGTCTTTCTTACCGGATTATGAACCGGTACATTATTATTTCAAAATCAGAGGACGGATTCTCAGTTCCGGTAACACAGCAGAAACTTAAATTGTCAGGTAAAGTGACTGATACATCCGGTGCAGCTATTCCCGGAGTTTCAGTTATTTTAAAAGGAACAACGCAGGGAGCTATTACAGATGTCAATGGAAATTATTCTTTAGCCAATGTTCCGGGCGATGCCACACTGCTTTTTTCTTTTGTCGGCATGCGGACCCGCGAAGTCGCTGTCTCCGGCAGAACGGTTCTGAATATCGAACTGGTTGAGGAAACGATCGGACTGGAAGAGGTCGTGGCAATTGGTTACGGAACGCAAAAAAAAGTCAACACGACGGCTGCAGTGGCGGCTTTGAAAGGCGACGAACTGACTGGTTCGCCGGTTGCCAATGTAAATAACAGTCTGGTGGGGAGATTGTCTGGCGTGCTCTCTTTTCAAAACAGCGGTGATCCCGGTAATGATGCAGCTACTTTGAGGATCAGGGGGCTTGGAACGACAGGGAATGCCAACGCATTGATTGTGATCGACGGCATTCCGCAAGGTTCGTCGAGCATTGCCCACATCAATCCTGATGAAGTGGAATCCGTCACGGTTTTGAAAGATGCTGCTGCGGTAGCCCCGTATGGGATTGGCGGAGCAAACGGCGTTATCCTGGTTACCACGAAAAGAGGGAAGGAGGGAACGATACAACTTCGGTATGATGCTTACTATGGTATTCAGCGTCCAACAGTTATCCCGGAATTTCTTGATGCCTGGGGCTACGCCAATGCATTGAATATTGCCAACGAAAACATTGGGAATCCAAGGACTTTTACTGATGAAGAATTACAGAAATTCAAAGACGGAAGCGATCCGGATCACTACCCGAACACGGATTGGGTAAACGAGATTATCAATTTCCAGGCTCCGATCACCAAACATAACTTGTCGTTTACAGGAGGTTCCGGCAAAATCCGGTTCTTCAGCAGCCTGGGATACCTGTACCAGGAAGGTGTTATCCCGGAGATCAATTATGACCGCTACAATTTGCTCCTGAATGTGGATGCTGATGTGACCAATACCACGACAGTTTCATTAGACCTGAACGGGAACAGGAGGCAGGACCGTAATCCCGCAGGAGCAAGCGGTTCAGGAATTTTTACCAATGTAACGGAAATACCTCCCATCTATCCGATCAGGTTTACCAACGGGAAACCTGCTCATGCCATGCTTCCTTCCATATCGGAAAGCGGCTATAACAGACAAACCGATAATTCTTTGAATATTAAGCTGGAAATTGCACAGAAAATTTCTTTCCTTCCCGGTTTGAAGCTGAAAGGAGTACTAAACTACAATACGGGTTATTCATTCGACAAGGTCTGGAGTTTGCCTTATACATTTTATAAGTTGAATGCACAGGATGGCTACGATCCGCAGCCCGCGGGTCCCGTAAAGCCCTCCCTGTCGGAAGCCTTTGATGAGGGCCGTCAGCGGACAATCCAGGGGTATGTGACCTATGAACGTGCATTTGGAGATCACCATGTCAATCTGCTGGCAGTTTATGAAGGCAAAAAAGGAATAGCTAACGATTTTGATGCTTCCCGGGTCAATTATGATCTGTATGTCGATGAACTTTCGCTGGGAAGCAGTGATAAAAATAACTTTGACAACAACGGTAGTTCCAGCCGAACGGCTCAGGCCGGCTGGGTTTACCGTGTGGATTACTCCTATGCGGAAAAATACCTTGTTCAGTTTGCAGGACGCTACGACGGACATTATTATTTCGCACCGGGTAAACGCTTTTCATTTTTTCCTTCAGCTTCCCTGGGATGGCGGATTTCAGAAGAGAATTTCATGAAAAACCGCTTTTCGTGGATTGATAACTTAAAACTGCGCGCATCATATGGAAAATCGGGCAACCTGGCAGGAAACGCTTTTCAGTACCTGACGTCGTATCAAACCCGGAACAGTTATGTTTTTGGAGGAACTTCGCCTTATCAGGCGCTGGGCATCTATGAAAGCGCACAAGCCAATTCCAATATCACATGGGAAACGGCTAAAAAAGGGAATATTGGGCTGGATGCCCTTTTGTTTGACGGAAAGATTGACGTTTCGCTGGATCTTTTCCGGGAAAGAAGGTCTGATATGTTGCTGAGTCCTGCTTCTGTTGTGCCGGCAGAATATGGTATCGGATTATCACAGGTCAATGCAGGGATCATGGAAAACAAGGGCTTTGACATAAGCCTGGGAACACGAAGAAGCTTTACCAATGGTGTTCGTTTAAATGCGACCCTGAATATCACCTATGCAAAAAACAAGTTGATTGAAACATTTGAAACTGCGGCGACCTATAATAATCCAAATCGCCGGCAAACAGGACGTCCGTTGGATACCCGCTTTGGCTTAAAGTCACTGGGGCTCTATCAAACGGCAGACTTTGATTCGGAAGGTAGTTTAACGGAGGGTTCTCCCGCACCGAGCTATGGGCCGGTTAAACCCGGCGATATCAAATATGCCGATATCGCAGGAGCACCTGACGAAAACGGGAAGGTCACCGGACCTGACGGTAAGATTAACATCAACGATTATACGGTGATTGGCGATCCATTATTTCCCCAACTGATTTTCGGACTCAATCTGAACGCCCAATGGAAGGGATTTGATATGGCCATGTTATGGCAGGGAGCAGGAAAGACAGACACCTACCTGGACGGTGAAATGGCTGTCCCCTTTTTCAACGGAGCAAAAATCTTCAAAGAACAAACAGATTACTGGACTCCCGAAAATACGGAAGCCTCGTTTCCCCGGCTGACGCCAACGCCCGTTACCAACAACACCCAAACATCTTCTTTCTGGGTAAAAGACGGCAGTTATGTCAGATTAAAAAATCTGGAGTTGGGATATACCTTGCCGGAACCGATGATGAAAAAAATGACCTTGAAATCAATCCGGATTTTTGTGTCGGGACAAAATTTGCTGACATTCAGTCATCTGAAATTTCTGGATCCGGAACTGGCCAATGGACGCGCCAGGTATTACTTTCAGCAAAAGGTATTTGCCTGCGGGGTGAACGTAGTATTTTGATTAACTTTAAAATAAGGCAAAATGAAGACATATTCTATTCTGATTTTGGCAGTGCTGATCTTTGCTTCCTGTGAAGAACTGGAGATTACGCCTTCCGACCGCTTGTCGGATGAATCGGTGTGGTACAATCCGGAGACTGCCGGCTTGTTTCTGAATGACATTTACAACGATTTAAACGCGGGGCCCTATCCTTCGGTTTACCTAAACCTCCCGAGCGAGATCAGTAATGAGCCGCTGGATAATTTTACCGATAATACTACTTACGGGCCCAGTGCCGGTAATCCTTCGGCGCAGCTGTTCGATAACAACAGTTACGGTCCTTCCAATCCATTGTTCAGAGACCAGTGGAGGAAAATGTATGAAAGTATCCGGAAATGCAACTTGTTTTTTGAGAAAGTAACGGCATCCGACTTTGAAGAGACAACAAAAAAAGGTTTATTGGCTCAGTGCCGGTTTCTAAGGGCATACTTCTACCGGCAATTAGTTGATTTGCACGGAGGCGTACCGATTATAACCGCTGTTCTGAGAAATGATACGGGAGAGGAAATTTTCTATCCACGGAACAGTTATGATGAGTGCGTTTCATTTATCGGGGACGAATGTGAGGCGGCAGCGGCAGATCTGCCAACGACAGTAACGGGAGCGGATATCGGCAGAGCGACCAAAGGGGCGGCACTGGCGCTTAAAGGAGAGGAGGAGCTCTATGCCGGTAAATGGGCAGACGCTGTGGCTACGCATCAACAGATCATCGATATGCATGTTTACAGCCTCTTCCCGGATTATGTTGGATTGTTTTATGCAAACAACGAAAATAACCAGGAAGTGATCTTTGATATCCAGTTCGCACCCGAACTCAGGCGCAAGCGTGTCAATCAGTTCTGGGGCATTCCCATGGTTGCCAAAGGCGCTGGTTGGGGGGCATGTGACCCGACACAAAATCTGGTGGATTGCTATGAATTTAAGGATGGTAAGACCGAAGCAGGGGGCTCTTCCTTATTTGATCCGGAAAATCCCTACCAGAACAGAGACAGTCGCTTCTATGCATCTATTATTTACGACGGGTCTGTTTGGAGAGGAACAGCCATTTATACCCGCCTCGGCATCCCCAACAACGCTAATGAAATCAACGTGATTGGTAAATCAGGGAATGCAGGGCGAACAGGGTATTTTGTAAAAAAACTGCAGGATTCAACAATTTATTCCACTAACAGCACGCTTGACGGAGCGAATGTAATTATTCTGAGATACGCTGAAGTATTGCTGAACTATGCCGAAGCAAAGAATGAACTGAACGGTCCGGATCAAAGTGTTTACGATGCCATTAATCAAATCCGCCGGCGCGCCGGACAACCGGATCTGCCCGGGGGACTGAATCAGACAGAAATGAGACAGCGTATCCGGAATGAACGGCGCGTGGAATTAGCGTTTGAAGGGAAGTATTTCTATGACATTATGAGATGGAGGACAGCTGAGCAAATATTCAGCCAACCCATTTACGGAATGAAAATTACAACTCAGGGCGGAAAGCTCACCTATGAGAAAATACCCGTTCGCACCGTCGCCTTCGATCCTTCAAAGAATTATCTGCAGCCGATACTGCAGTATGCGTTGGATCAGAATCAGAAACTAACGCAAAATCCGGGTTATGACTAGGCCGGGGTGATTCCCGTAAACGGAAAGTTGAATTGGTTCTGTATGAGTTTAATTGCCATGTTACGATAAAATGCAAAAGTCAAAAATAAATTACCCCGACTATGAACATGCGTAAAATCATTTATTTAGCAGTTTTTGTACAGTTTTCATTGTTTTCTTTTCATGCTGTCGCATTTGACAAGGAACGTGGTCACTACATGAGTCCCCGCTCCGCAAAAAAACTCCGTGAGATGTTCCGGTACACGGGCGACAGTGTAGCGTTCTTAAGCTCCCATCGCGGGGGTCCGGATGCGGACCTGCCTGAAAATTGCACGGCGACCTTTGCCAACACGCTGAAACACACGTATTCAATCATGGAAATAGATCCCCGATACACAAAAGACAGTGTGATGATAGTGCATCATGATCCAACGCTCCAACGAACAACAACCGGTACCGGGCGCGTTTCCGATTATACCCTGAAAGAGTTGCGCAAGCTGAAACTGAAAGATACGAAAGGGGTCCCGACCGCCTATGGCATTCAGACACTGGCAGAGGTTCTGGAATGGGCAAGAGGAAAAACAATTCTGGTGCTTGACAAGAAAGATGTTCCTATCGAGGCACGGATCAAAATGGTTGAAGCTTGCAAGGCAGAAGCTTACACGATTGTAATGGCTTACTCTTTCGAGGAGGCAAAACTTGCACATCAGCTTAATGAAAATATTATGATGCAGGTCTTTATCAGCAATCCGGATAAGGTGGAGGAATTTGACCACACAGGTGTTCCATGGGAGAACATTGTAGCTTTTGTCGGACACAAAGTGCCTGAAGATCCGACCGTATTTAAGTTGATCCATGAAAAGGGAGCGCTTTGCATCCTGGGTACTTCGAGGAACCTGGACTGGGAATTCATTACCGGAAAAGTAACTGAAATGGAAGAGTTAACAGACGGTTACCATGCGCTTTTCCGGTTGGGTGCCGATATTCTGGAAACAGACATTCCCGTTCCGGTCAGCAACGTGATTACCGGCAGGCTTTCATCAAAAACCTACCGGAAAAAGTTTCTTCAATAAACAAACAGACTATGAAACGAACAAACCTCATCTGTTCCGGGATGGCATTGGCGGCACTGGTCCCTTTTGCTAATCCTTTGGCAGCACAACGAGAACAACCCAATATCATTTATATACTTGCTGACGACCTGGGATATGGCGACATTGGTTGTTACGGGCAGCAATATATTAAAACCCCGAATATCGACCGGCTGGCGACCGAAGGCATCCGGTTTACCCAGCATTACTCAGGTGCACCCATTTGTGCTCCGGCCCGGTGTTCCTTAATGACCGGTTTGCATACGGGGCACACCTATATCCGGAATAACAGGGAACTACCGGATCCGTTAGCTTATAAAACGGGGCAGACACCGATACCGGATGAGACCCGGACGATGGCTGAGATGCTCAGGGAAAGTGGTTATGCAACTGCTCTGATCGGGAAATGGGGATTAGGGAGTATGGCCTCGGAGGGAGCTCCAAACAAGCAAGGCTTCGATTTTTTTTACGGGTATGCCGATCAGGTCCACGCGCATAATCATTATCCGGAGTATCTGTGGAGGAATGATAAGCAGGAATTTATCGAAGGAAACGTCGCTTCAGTCCATCCAAAAACCGACAGGTCAAAGGAAACTGACAACCAGGAATACAAAAAATACCAGGGGAAACATTATTCACTCGATCTGATGGCCGATGAGGCAGCTAAATTCATTGAAGAAAACCAAAGAAAGCCATTTTTCCTTTACCTTGCTTTTGTTGTACCGCATAAGGCTCTTCAGGTTCCCGAAGAAAGCCTGGAAATGTACAACAGCGTATTTAAAGAGGAACAGGCGTATGACGGGAAAAGAGGTTATACCCCTCACCCCCGGCCATTGTCTGCCTACGCTGCTATGATTACGCGGATGGATCAGAAAGTGGGGCTCATTCTTGATCAGCTCAGAAACCTGGGCCTTGATGAAAATACGATCGTCATGTTCTCGGGCGACAATGGTCCCGCAGGGGGCGGGGGAGTGGATGCCCGCTTTTTTAACAGTTCCGGAGGAATGCGGGGCATGAAGGGACAAGTTTATGAGGGCGGTATTCGCGAGCCTTTTGTCGCCCGCTGGCCTGCCCGAATTAAACCGGGCATGACAACCGGCCATGTTTCGGCTCATTATGACCTGATGGCTACGCTGGCCGAACTGACAGGACAGGAACTGACTGAAACGGATGGTATTTCATTTCTGCCAACCTTACTGGGACACCCTAAAAAGCAAAAAGAACATGAATATTTGTACTGGGAGATTTCGGGAAGGGGAGGACAAAATGGTATCAGGATGGGTGACTGGAAAGGTGTGAGATCGATGAACAGGTCCACCGGCAAAATGGAATGGGAAATATTCAATCTTTCTGCCGACAGGGCCGAAACGGTGAATGTCGCCGGTGAACATCCGGAGCTGGTTGAACGATTCAATCAGATCGTGAACAGCCGGACTCCTGCTGTTTTTCCGGAGTGGAATTTTTAGGTAATTTGCCGATTGTCTTCAGTAATTTTTATTTTAATTTTAAAAGCAAAACCACGCTGCTTAAGCCAAGCCTATGAAAAAGCTCCTTCCTTTGGAAATTGCCGGCTTATCTCTCCTGTCATCTTTTGCGACAGCGGGAATGGAGACCCTGTATCGGGGAGAAATGCCCAATATTCTCTGGATTACTTCTGAAGACAACAGCCCTTTTTTAAAATGCTACGGCGACCCGATGGCGACCACACCTCATTTGGATAAACTTGCCTCGGAAGGATTTTTATACACGCATGCTTATGCTAATGCGCCGGTTTGCGCACCGGCACGTAATACCATTATCACCGGCGTGTATGCCTGTTCGGGGGGAAATCAGCCTATGCGGAGCGATTACCGGAAATCGGAAATCATCCGGTATTTTCCTCAATTTCTTCGGGAGAAAGGGTATTATTGCACGAATAATTCCAAGGAGGATTACAATATTGATGCGTCACAAACCAAAAACATCTGGGATGAATCCGGTAAACATGCCCACTACAGAAACCGGAAGGCCGGACAGCCCTTTTTCGCAATTTTTAATTCAACAATCTCTCACGAAAGTTGTATTCACAAATCAGTTCCTGACGGAAAATTAAGACATGACCCCAAACAGGTGAAACTACCTCCGTATCATCCGGATACCCCTGAAATGCGGCATGACTGGGCTCAGTATTATGACAAAGTTGAAGACATGGATTCGTGGGTCGGTTCCGTCCTGAAGGAGTTGGAAGAAAGCGGGGAAGCTGAAAACACGATCGTCTTTTACTATGCAGATAACGGTGGTGTTCTGGGAAGGAGTAAACGGTTCGTTTATGAAACAGGTACTAGGGTACCCTTCATTATCCGCATTCCAGAAAAATACAGACATCTTTTTCCTGCCCAACAACCAGGCAGCCGGGTAGACCGCCTTATCAGTTTTGCCGACCTGGCGCCAAGCCTGCTGAGTATTGCCGGAGTACCGGTGCCGGCGTGGATGCAGGGACAGCCTTTCCTTGGCGATCAAAGAAAGCCCGATCCCAGGTATGCTTTTATGTTCCGGGACCGTATGGACGAACGTATCGACATGGTTCGTGCGGTCAGGGATCAGCGCTTCCGGTACATCCGTAACTATATGCCTTACCGGATACATGGCCAGCATATCAATTACCTCTGGCAGGCCCCTTCCATGGAGTCGTGGGAGAAGGCCTGCCTGGACGGCAAATGTAATGAGATCCAGTCTGCATTTTGGAAAACAAAGCCTTCAGAAGAATTGTATGATACGGAAAACGATCCATGGGAAGTCAACAACCTGGCTGAAGATCCGGCTTACCGTGAAACACTGGAGCGGATGAGCAAGGCATGTGATGATTGGCTCCTGGAAATAAAGGATACTGGTTTCATTCCCGAAGGAGAACGCGGCATCAAAGCGGGCGGCATGTCGCTGTACGATTATATGCGGAACAGTTCGGTTCCTCTTGGCAAAATACTTGAAGCAGCCAGGCTTGCTTTACAGGGGAACAAGGAAAATCTGAAAAAAATGACTGCACACCTCAGACACGAAGATAGCGCTGTCCGGTATTGGGCGGCTACAGGTTTGCTGATACTGAAAGATGACGCGAGCCTGGCAATCCCGCAGTTAAGGGAGGCGCTTAACGACCTTTCTCCTGACGTAGCCATTGTAGCGGCCGAGGCGCTCTATGATTTGGGTGAGAAAACAGCAAGCATCGACGCACTGGTGAAGGCCCTGGAGGACGATGAGGTGTTTGTGCGGGTTCATGCCCTCAATGTAATTGACCACACGGATGAAGAGAGCAAAATAATCAAACAGGCAGTCACCAGGATGGTTAATGACCGTAAAAATGAAACCAGGCAACGGTATGATCTCCGGCTTGTGGAATGGCTTGCCGCGAAATGGGCGATGGATTTGTCAGCTGTTAAAGGCACCTGACCGAATGAACAGGCTCCGGACACCGCTGTTTTTTATGCTGCTTGTTTCAGGTGTTTGCACCGGGAAATTACAGGCACGGGAATAGAAAGATCTTTGGATCTACATCGGTAGCGGTGGACGCGGAGTTTATTACGGAGAACCGGCTTCTTCAAAAAAATAAAGAAAAATAAAATGGAGCAATTCATAAAGACAATAGGATTGGGGATTACCGTTCTCAGTTCTTCCGGAATCGTTACAACAGCACAGGAAAAACCCAATATTCTCTGGATTGTAGCCGACGATCTTGGTCCGGATGCCGGTTGCTTTGGAACAGAAAACGTACGTACGCCCAACATAGACAAACTGGCTTATGATGGGATCAGATTTACTCAGTTACATGCAGTGGTTCCGGTTTGTTCACCCAGCCGGTCATCGCTCATTACCGGAATGTATCCGGTATCAGTTAATTGTCATCAACATCGTACACGTAATAAAACTGCCTTGCCGGGAACAGTTCTGCCCGTCACCGAATATTTCAGGCAGGCAGGATATTACGTGAGTAACGGTGACGGGACACGACCCGGCCGCCCGGGGAAGACAGACTATAATTTTGCATTTGACAAGCCCTTTTTCGACGGTGTTGACTGGTCAGGACGAAAGCAGGGACAGCCATTCTTTGCACAAATGCAGATCCATTTCCCGCACCGGCCTTTTAAAACAGACCCGGTTCATCCGGTAAACCGCCAGGCATTGACTATACCTCCTGTTTATCCGGATCATCCCCTGACCAGAGAAGATTGGGCACAGTACCTTGAATCTGTGCAGCAGGTTGATCATTATGTGGGAAGGATCATGGAACGACTGGAAAAAGACAGCCTGCTTCATAATACGATCGTATTCTTTTTTGGCGACCAGGGACGTCCAATGGTTCGCGCCAAACAGTTTTTATATGACGAAGGCACGCATACCCCTTTGATTATCCGGTTCCCTGATGAAAGAAAAGCAGGAAGCCATGTAGATGATCTGCTTAGTACGGTTGATATCCCGGCCACATCACTGGTACTTGCAGGAATTTCTTTGCCTGAACACATCCAGGGACAGGATATTTTCTCCGGAAACAAGAGAGAATATGTTTTCAGCAGCCGCGACCGGATGGATGAAACGGTCGACCGGATCCGGTCCGTGAGGAACCGCAGGCTTAAATTCATCCGGAACTACTATCCTGCTCGGCCTTACACGCAGTTTAATACATACAAGGTCACGATGTACCCGGTACTTACCTTGATGAAAGTGCTGTATAAAAGAGAAAAATTAACACCGGGACAGGCTGCTTTTATGAGTCCCGTCAGGCCAAAGGAAGAACTATACGACCTGACGAACGATCCGTTTGAAATGGAAAACCTGTCGGCCGACCCTGATTATGCCGCTGATCTTGAGCATATGCGGCGGGCGCTGGATGAGTGGGTTGCCCGGAACGATAGGGGGGTTTACCCTGAAGATCGGGAAGAGATCGATTACTGGGCTAAAGATGCTGAACAAGCTTTTCAAAAAAAGATGGACTCGTATCAGTTGCCGGTCGACATTTCAGATGAGGAATTCCTGCGATGGTGGGAAGGGCGGTTAAAAGCTGAGCAATAGATTATTTTTAATGAACGCAGGTATGACGAATAAAATCAGTGATACTTTCCCGGCTCAACTGGAATGTAATCGAAGGAATTCTTGAAAAAATCAATGAAAATCGTTTTCTTTGATTTCAAACATAAAACGGATTTTAAATTAAACAAAAGACCTGCTAAACGATGAGATCAAACCAAAAGATCATTCCTGTCTTCGCGTTTGCGGCAATGGTGACAGCATGTGGTCATGCAGGAAACAGGTTACGGCAATCAACGGAAGAGTTTCAAAAACCCAATATTGTATACATACTGGCCGACGACCTGGGGTACGGCGATCTGAGTTGTTACGGACAAAAGCGTTTTCAGACGCCCAATCTGGATCGCATGGCCAGACAAGGAATGCTTTTTACACAGCATTATGCTGGGACGACCGTCTGTGCTCCGTCACGCTCATCGCTGATGACGGGCTTTACGACCGGACATACCCCCATCCGGGGAAACAAGGAATGGAAGCCTGAAGGGCAGTGGCCCATACCGGCTGAGACTTATACCGTGGCTGAAATGCTTCAGGAAGCCGGTTACGTGACCGGCGCTTTCGGAAAGTGGGGACTGGGCTTTGTCGACACGGAAGGCGCTCCCGACAAGCAGGGATTTGATGAGTTTTTCGGATATAATTGTCAACGGCTGGCGCATAATTATTATCCCGCTCATCTATGGGACAATCAGAAAAAGGTGGTACTTGAAGGAAACAGCGGTGACAAATTTGGCCAGTATGCTCCGGAGCTCATTCACCGGAGGGCTCTGCAATTCCTGGAAAGAAGCAAAGAATCGGGCAAGCCTTTTTTTATGTTTTATCCCACTACTATTCCTCATGCCGAACTACTGCTCCCTGAGGAACAGATGGAACCTTTCCGTGGAAAATTTCTTCCTGAATCGGTTTATAAAGGAGCTGAACCGGGAAGTAAAAATTTCCGAGAGGGAGCTTATGGTACACAACCGGAAAGTCATGCTGCATTTGCGGCTATGGTCACCCTGCTGGATCGGCAGGTGGGTGAAGTTCTGGATAAACTGAAAGAGCTCGGGCTCGATGAAAATACAATCGTGATCTTCAGCTCGGACAACGGGCCTCATGTGGAAGGCGGAGCCGATCCGGATTATTTCGACAGCAACGGACCGTTAAAAGGATACAAACGCGACCTGTACGAGGGCGGGATCCGGGAACCGATGATCGCCTGGTGGCCGGGAAAAATCAAGGCAGGAACAACCAGTGATCATGTATCAGCTTTTTGGGATGTGATGCCGACCTTGGCCGAACTGGCCGGCGCTGATGCTCCGGAACACACCGACGGTATATCCTTTCTTCCGGTGCTGCTTGGAAAGGAAGCCCCGAAAAAACATGACTACCTGTACTGGGAATTTCATGAACAGGGTGGACGGCAGGCTCTTCGCAAAGACAACTGGAAACTGATACGCTACCATGTGATGGATTCAACAAAAACAACTACTGAATTATACGACATCACTACGGATGTAGGAGAAGAGAATAATGTTGCGGAGGAACATCCGGAAGTTGTTACCGATCTTTTGAAGTTAATGGGGAAGGCGAGGACGCCTTCCGACGTCTTTACCTTCAAATCACCAACAATCATTCCATAACACATGAACAATCAACTCCCTCTTACGTCGGCGTGCCTCGCGACAATAGCTGCCTGTGCTCCTTCCCAAAAACAAGCGGTATTATTAAAGCCCAATGTTGTTATTATTTATGCCGACGACATTGGCTATGGTGATCTGGAATGCTATGGCGCCAGGGCCGTAAAAACGCCCAACGTAAATCGTTTGGCCGGTGAGGGGATCTGCTTTACCAACGCCTATGCCTGCGCGGCAACCTGCACCCCTTCGCGCTATGGTCTGCTCACTGGTGAGTACCCCTGGAAGCGCGAAGACACCGGTATTGCCCGGGGAGACGCTCCCATGATCATCAAAAAAGAGCAATATACGGTTGCCAGCCTGCTTCGTGATGCCGGCTATTCAACGGCTGTCGTCGGGAAGTGGCATCTGGGTCTTGGAGAGGGCGGCTACAACAAACAGAACTGGAACGGGTTGATCGCGCCCGGACCAAAAGAGATTGGATTTGATTATTCCTACATCATGGCGGCAACGGGCGATAGAACCCCTTGCGTGTTCATCGAAAATCAGCGGGTGGTTAACCTCGATCCCAACGATCCGATCGAAGTGAGTTATACCACTCCCTTTGAAGGAGAACCGCTTGGCAGCACCCATCCACAGCTCCTCCGGCTGCATCCCAGTCATGGCCACGATCAGGCCATTGTAAATGGCATCAGTCGCATTGGTTATATGCGGGGCGGTAATTCGGCTCTGTGGAAAGATGAGAATATCGCTGATTCGATCACTGCCAAGGCCGTTCAGTTTATTGAAAAAAATGACCCGAAAGTGACGGGAAAACCTTTTTTTCTGTATTTTGGAACGCAGGATGCCCACGTGCCCAGGGTTCCTCACCCCCGTTTTTCCGGCAAAACAGATATGGGTGCCCGCGGTGATGCAATCGCCGAATTTGACTGGTCGGTCGGACAGATTCTGGAAACGCTCGATAAGCTGGACCTTGCTGAAAACACACTGGTGATCCTCTTAAGCGATAACGGGCCGGTGGTTGATGACGGGTATAAAGATGAAGCGGTTGAACGGTTGGGCGACCATAAACCCTGGGGTGAACTGCGCGGCGGTAAATACAGTGCCTTTGAAGCCGGAACACGGGTACCTTTCATCGTGAGATGGCCGGGGCAGGTGAAGCCGGGCGTGTCGGAATCGCAGCTTAGTCAGATCGATTTGTTTGGCAGCCTTTCAGCATTAAGCGGACAAACCGTTCCTGATCAGGCGGCACCCGACAGCTTCAATGCGTTGGATACGTGGCTTGGCTGCTCGGATCAGGGAAGGGATTATATCGTTCAACAATCACTGGGAACGCTTTCTGTCGTTAAGGGAAACTGGAAATATATTAAACCAACCAAGGCGCCAAAATATAACAGAAATACCAATACTGAGCTGGGACACGACACGATTGAACAACTCTACAATCTGAAAGAAGATGTGGGTGAGAAGGAGAACGTTGCTGCCAAATATCCTGAAAAGACAGGAGAACTGAAGGCTCTGCTTGAATCACTGAAACTGCTGCAGCAATCCGTCAAAAAGTGAGAATCTGGAACAACTTTTTTTCATCCTTGCCCCGTCAGGAGGGCAGGCCATTTGGCTTAAACCACTTTGAAATTGATCAGGAGGAGCAGAACCAGGAACATAGGAAAGGCTTATCTTTCGCTTAGGTTCTGAAAAATCAAAACAATTTTTAACTTCGCTGGTCATAACCAATAGACTAATTATTGAATCGTGCCCCTCTGCATATTAAACTTTTAAAAGCTGCCTCAGTGGGGGATGAAAAAGCTTTTGAGCAGCTTTACAAGCTTTACTTTCCCCGTCTGTATACCTTTTCGCTGAAAATAACCAACGAAAATGATCTTGCGAAAGATGTGGTTCAAAGTGTATTTATCCGTCTCTGGGAATCTCCTGAACTGTTTTTGCATGAACATCCCGAAGCATTCATGTATAAAATGGTCAGGAATGCCAGTCTGAATCATATCAGACATCTCAAAGTCGTCGATAACCTGAAAATCCAGGTGAAAGATCAATATCTCGGTGAGGAACTATACTACATCGATATGGTCGGAAATGAGCCTTATATATTGATTGAAAGGGAACTGCAGGATCAGGTGGCTAAAGTCATGGATTCGTTACCTGATAAATGCCGGACTGTGTTTCATTTAAGCCGGATCGAAGGACTGAAGAACAAGGAAATAGCAGACAGGTTGAACATTAGTATAAAAACAGTTGAGAAACATGTTTCCAAAGCATTGGATATTTTCCGTGAAAGATTCTCAGATTATCTTCCTTTTTCTGTTGTGATTCTCATTCTGCAAAGCCTGAAATAATCCTGATGTTTAGGGTTCAGATTTTTTTTGATCTTCCGGGTAGGGTAAAGTATTTCCGGAGGTGTTGTATGAATGTAACACATGGAAGAGTAAATGGACGAACCAATAAAACAAAAAATCCGATCCTATTTCAACGGAGGCTTATCTCCGCAGGAAGAGGCTGATTTATTCAAATGGATAAGCGAGAATGAAGCCAACCAAAGTTATTTTTTTCAGGTGAAGAATAGTCTTAACCCGGAAAAAGTGGAACATCCCCTTCTTCAAAGTTCCTTTGCCGAGCTAAAAAGAAGGATAGCAATCAAAAATCAGTTCAGAACCGGTTCAACCGGAAAAATCATAAAATTACAATATTCCCTTGGGCGAATTGCAGTCATGCTGTTGCTGGCTTTAATCACGGGCTTTGCCGCTGCTTATTTCCTGACCGGAAAATCCTCTGAAAAATCCAAAGTCGTTTGGTTCGAAACAAGCGTGGCACGAGGGGAAAAATCGCAGTTGTTGCTGCCTGATGGTTCAAAAGTCTGGCTGAATGCTGAATCGACTCTTTCCTATCCCGGTAATTTTATGGACAATAACAGAACGATCCGGCTGAAAGGAGAGGCCTATTTTGAAGTCGCCAAACAGTATGGTTCAACATTTACAGTCAGCACAAATGATTATGATGTACTCGTGCATGGAACCAGTTTTAATATCATGGCCTATTCCGATTTTAACCGAACGGAAACAACATTGATTGAAGGTCAGATCGAGATCAGGAAAGGAAATCAATCAATCCCGGTTGAGCCCGGACAAACCTTGATTTTTAATGAGGGTCAATTCAGTATGGAGAAGGTCAACGCAGAAAAATCCGCCAAATGGAAAGATGATATTTTTGATTTTGACCGGATCACATTTCAGGAACTGGTCGTGCGACTGGAACGTTGGTATGATGTGGATATTGATATCAGGAATCCTGATTTGAATCAATCGGTTTATTCAGGCGTTTTTAAGAATGAAGAAACAATCGATGAGGTGCTCAGTACATTAGAATTAACTTCGCCGATCCGGTACAGCCGCGATGGCTTCCGTAAGTTTGTAATCGAATAACTAAATGCCTATGAAGATGCGATAAATAAAGGATCAGACATAAAAAAGATGGAGAATGCCCACCATTCTCCATCTGATAAAGTCTGTGTTAATAAGTCTATTAATCACAAATCAAATCAAAAGTATGAAAAAAAACAATTGTATTGACGGGAAGGCCATACCTTTCCGGCGATGGGAAACTTTCATTAACATTGGTCGTTTTTCTCGCCCGGTAAAGCTCAAACAAGTTTGGCCTTGCCCTCGCTTAACCAAAACGTTCCTGATCATGAAATTACTATGTGTGTTTATTCTGGGATTTATGATACAAACCTACGCCGTTGTATCATATGCCCAAACAAAACGTCTGAATCTCCAGTTTCAGGACAATTCATTGAAGGAAGTCCTGCAGATTCTGGAAGATCAAACTGATTTTTCGTTTATCTACAAGGATGAACTGATTGATTCTGAAAACCGGATAACGGGTACCTTTAAAGAGATATCTATTACTGAAGTACTTCAGCATATTCTTCAGAAAGAGAGTTTGACTTATACCATCAAAGGTAAAGCAATCGTTATTTTGCCTAATGATCAGGAAGTTAATGTCGTTCAACAGAATTCATCTGTGTCCGGTAAGGTCACTGACTCGTCCGGCGCACCGTTGCCCGGTGTTACCGTTATCGTGAAGGGTACAACAACAGGCACCGTTACAGATGTGCAGGGAAGCTACAGGCTTACATCAGTACCAGACAATGCCATTCTTGTTTTTTCATTTGTGGGCATGAAAACACAGGAAACAGAGGTAGCCGGTAAAGCAGTCGTCAATACGATTTTGGTTGAAGAATCCATTGGAATTGACGAAGTTGTTGCCGTGGGTTATGGCGTTCAAAAGAAAGTAAACCTGACCGGTTCGGTTGCCTCTGTATCAGGAGAAGAATTAGTGGCGCGTCCTGTGACCAATGTAGCCTCCATGCTTCAGGGACGCATGCCTGGAGTACAGATTGTTCAGGACTCAGGAGAACCGGGCAATGAGGGCATTTCCATCCGTCTTCGCGGGTTCGGAACGTTCAGTAGTGCCGGATCAGATCCGCTTGTACTCATTGATGGTGTGCAAGGGAATCTGAACGATTTGAATCCTAATAATATAGAAAGTATCTCTGTCCTGAAGGATGCAGCCTCGGCTGCAATCTATGGTGCACGTGCGGCAAATGGTGTTATTCTGGTAACGACCAAAGTCGGAGAAGAGGGCAAACTCACGGTTGAGTACAGTGGTAATTACGGGATCCATACACCGACCAAATTGTTTGACCTGATCACCAACTCGACCGAATATATGGAACTGTTTAATGAAGCTCGCATCAATTCAGGTCTGAATTCCGGGTTATATACTCAGGAACAAATCGATCAGTACCGGAACGCAACTGACAGGAGTTTATATCCAAGTACCGACTGGCTTGACCTGATCTTTAAGAAAAATGCTCCTACACAGACGCACGACTTAAGCTTTAGTGGCGGAACAAAAGCAACGCGCTTTAATGCTTCCATCGGATATGTCAGTCAGAAAGGAACGATGAAGGACTTTGACTATGAGAAATATAATGCCCGGTTGAATATCAGCTCGCAGGTGAACGAAAAGATCAGGTTCGGTGCAAACATCGGGTTAAAAAGCGGTAAAAGGGTTGGTCCGGTTTTTGGAGCTGAAGACATGTTCCTGTCGGCCATGTCACAGGCACCTACTTATTCTCCTAAGCTGGCTGATGGTTCCGGGCGTTATACTTACAAAGCTTATTCCCACGAATATAATAATAAAAATCCGGTTGCTGTTCTTGAAATGGACATCGACCGGAATACAGAAGATTATGCCGTTAATTCACAGGGATGGGTTGAAGTTGAGCTGTTAAAAGGACTGACATGGTATACGAAAGGCGCTGTCAACGCCACTTTTTTAAAGTATAAGGACTTCAAGCCGCCGCTCTACCTTTATGACTTCAGAACCAATGAGATGGCAACAACTCTTGATTTGGGCGATGTAATCACTGTAGAGGATCAGCAGAATGTTTACATGAACCTGTACAGTTACCTTAACTACAGCCATACATTTGCCGAAAAACATGATATCACAGCGCAAATGGGATATAATACTGAAAAAAATACATGGCAATATCTTCAGGGAAAACGTAAAACTTCTCCGACCAATAATTTAACCGAGATCAATGCGGGAAGTCCGGCCGTTCATTATGCATATGGTTCGAAAAATGAATGGGCAATCATGTCATTTTTCGGCAGGTTTAACTATAATTACATGGATCGCTATTTGGTTGAGGCTAATATGCGCTATGATGGTACCTCCAGGCTAATCTCTAATTTGCGTTGGGGAATATTTCCTTCTTTTTCAGTTGGTTGGAGGGTGTCTGAAGAGAATTTTGTGAAAAACATGGATCTGGTATGGCTGGATAATTTAAAAATGCGAGCCTCATACGGTGAACTTGGAAATCAGAATATTGGTATTTATCCCTATCAGGCTCTTCTTGATTTTACAGGTAATTACTCGTTTGATGATCAAAGTCTGACTACTGGTGTTGCCCAGCAAAATTTATCAAATTCAAATATTAAATGGGAGACGACGACTATTGGTGATATCGGTATTGACGTAAGTGTTTTTCAGGGACTGGAACTCACGGCTGACTGGTATAAGAAACGAACTTCCGACATTCTGCGAATTGCACAGGTTACCGGAGCTGTAGGCTTGGGCGCTCCCTATATTAACGACGGGATAATGGAAAATACCGGACTTGAACTTGGTATTGTTTACAAAAAGAATGTCAATTCAGGAGCTTTTAATGGATTAAGTTATCAGATTGGAGCCAATCTGGAACATTACGAAAATAAACTGGTTCGGTTTGGTGAGAGGGAGATTGATGGTTACCGCCTCCGTGAAGAAGGGAAAGAATATAACACCTATTATATGCTCGAGTGGACAGGCATCTTTCAGACACCGGAAGAAGTTGCCAGCTCGCCCAAACAGTATAATGATGATACCACGCCTGGTGATCTGAAATTTAAGGATCAAAACAAAGACAATAAGATCAATGATGAAGACCGCGTGAGCATGTCCGGAAATTATCCCGGATTGAATTACTCTTTCAATATGTCTGGATCCTGGAAAGGATTTGATGTATCCGTGATGTTCCAGGGCGTTGAAAATGTTAAATATTTTGTGGGTGAGTGGGGAACGATCCCGTTTATCCAGGGTGCACCTCCAACAACAAACTGGCGTGAACGCTGGAGTGAGGATAACCCATCGACCACCATGCCGCGTATTTACTGGGGATGGGGTGCTCCAACCAAAGTCAGAAGGGCATCTTCCTATTATTTACAGGACGCTTCCTACCTGCGTCTGAAAAGCCTGATCGTAGGGTACACCCTCCCCGGGATGATAGTCAAACGGCTGGGACTGGATAACGTCCGGATCTATTTTGCCGGAGATAACCTGTTCACCATTACCGATTACCCGGGCCTGGATCCTGAACGCGGAGGCAGTGGAAATTACGTACATTATCCGCAGAATAAGGTATTTTCCCTTGGCTTAAATGTTAAATTTTAATCGCTATGAATCGAACCATGAAAAAAAATATATCTGTTTTATCAGTCATCCTTTTGTTTGTACTGAGCGGATGTACGGATCTGGATCTTAATCCTCTGGATCAGATATCGACTCCAACTTTTTGGAAATCAAGAAGTGATTTTGATATGGCGCTGGCTGCCAACTATTCCACTATGCTCACGCGTCAATGGTCGTATGAATTGCCTGTTTGGGACTGTCTGACCGATAATGGCTACGCCCAGCATAATTCGGGAGGTGCCAAGGATATCGTTGCCGGAACGATCAGCTCTTCAAGTGGAGGACTGATATCCGTTATCTATACTGACAGTTATAAAGCCATAGCAAGGAATAATCTGTTCCTTCAGCAGTTGACAACTTATGCCGGAACTGATATGAGCGAAGCTGACAAGAAAACTTATGAGGCTGAAGTCCGCTTTCTGAGAGCTTTTTACTATTTTCAACTGTATCACCTTTACGGAGATGTTCCGCTTGTACTGGAACCATTGACACTCGAAACCCAGCAACAGCCCAAGGTCCCTGCAGCGCGGATTCTGGAGCAGATCATGACCGATCTAGATTTCGCAATTGAGAATCTGAATGATAAACCGTATTATGAAAATTCGGGACATGCCTGCAGAACTTCCGCACAGGCTTTAAAAGTCAGAATCCTGATCTTCACAGCCTATGGGAATGACGGAACAGCCAATATTCAGACCTTGACAGAGGTCAGAGATCTCTCTCTGGATATTATGCAGGAGTATTCCTTAAGTCCTGTTTTTGAGGACCTGTTCCGTACTGCAGGACAGAAAAATAACCGTGAGATCATTTTTTCAGCCAACTTTCTTGCACCCAGCAGTTACGGGGAGTGGGATATGTATTACGGCGACTGGGTCGTGGCCAGTCCGTTGCAGAATTTTGTGAATTCATTTGAATGTACCGATGGATTGCCATACGGGGAATCTCCGCTAACCAATACGGTTAATCCTTTTCAGAACAGGGATCCGCGTCTGGCCAAAACAGTTTTTGTCGATCATCCTGATTTTGGGGCAGGGAAAGTGCATCTTCCATCAAACAGCCGTCCTACAGGTTATGGACTTATGAAATTTCTGGAACCATCCAATATTCCTTTCGGATTTTCGACCATGAGCGAACAGAATGCCGTGGTACTTCGCCTGGCTGATATCTTGCTGATGTATGCCGAGGCACAAAATGAAATTGCAGGTCCTGACGCAAGCGTTTACCAGGCCATGACCGATTTAAGGGCACGGGTCGATATGCCGCCTTATCCGGCGGGTTTAACAAAAGAACAAATGCGCGGGCGAATCCGGCACGAACGGCGTGTTGAGCTGGCTTTCGAAGGCTTGCGGTATTTTGACCTCAAAAGATGGAGAATTGCCGATGATATTTTGAATGGTGTAACCGATGGACTTCTTCCATACCATTTTGAAGATAAATTTTATCTCTGGCCCATTCCTCAGCCTGAAATTGACAAGAGCGGAGGAGTTCTGGAACAAAATCCTGATTATCTTTAGTCCGTAAAAATCTGCTGGGAATATTTTATCCCGGCAGATTTCATAATGGGCTTCGCAAATAAAAAATACGATGATTATGACAGACCGATTTATCCCAAAAGTTATCGTATTGGAGGTTAAGCTAAGTACGTTGCATTATGATCAATCACAAGGAACGGCTGTACGAATCGTTCATCTTTTAGAAAACTGATTATTATCCTATCAAATAAAGAAGCGAATAATGTATGTAAAATTTTTAGCATTAACACAGGCTGTTTTGCTGGCTTTGTTCCTGCCATGCACAGGGCAGCTACAACCCTTAAAGCTATGGTACAACAAGCCTGCGTCCCAGTGGGAAGAGACTTTGCCCCTGGGGAACGGGCGTTTGGGCATGACACCCGATGGCGGGATTGATGAAGAAGCGATCGTTCTTAATGACATCACCTTATGGTCGGGCGCACCGCAGGATGCCAACAATTATGAAGCCAGTAAAAAATTGCCGGAGATCAGGCAGTTGCTGATTGAAGGTAAAAATGATGAGGCCCAGCGCCTGATCGACAAGGACTTTGTATGTTTGGGAAAGGGAGGAGGTGATGAGCCTTTTGGCTGCTTTCAGAACCTGGGAAATCTTCGGATTTTGTATCTGTATGACGGTAAAAAAGCCGGCCATGTAGAGGATTATTACCGGGAACTGGATCTGAATGAAGCCATTGCCCGCACGTCATTCAGCCGTAATGACGTAAATTATAAGCGTGAATATTTTACCGGTTTTGGCGATGATGTCGATGTTATAAGAATCTCGTCCGATAGAAAAGGGATGATCAGTTGCCGGATCCGGATCGACCGGGAGGAACGCTCCACGGTGAGTATGGACGGACTGGCGTTGCAAATGGAAGGAGAGCTCGAAAGCGGAACCTCGAAGCCGGGAATGCGGTATCTGGCCAAAGTACAGGTAAAAGCGACTGATGGTAAAATTACAGTGGGAGAGCATTTCATTCAGGTTGAAAATGCCACGGAATTACTGGTTTTTGTTTCAGCCGGTACTGATTTTAAAAATCCTTCATACAGGGAGTTGGTGCAGAAAAACCTCGATGCAGCCCTGTCAGGGAGTTACCAGGAGCAGAAGAAGGCGCACATCGAAAAGTTTCAAAGCTACTTCAAAAGGGTGAACGTCGACCTGGGAACCGGAGAGAACAGCGTGCTGCCCACATCCGAACGTTTGTCGAAGTTTTATCATGCTCCGGAAAAGGACCCGGCACTCCCGGTTTTATTATACCAGTTTGGACGTTACCTGACCATCAGCAGCACCCGCCCGGGCCTGCTGCCGCCAAATCTGCAGGGATTGTGGGCGCATCAGATCCATACGCCCTGGAACGGCGATTACCACCTGGATGTGAATGTCCAGATGAATCACTGGCCGGTGGAAGTTTCCAATCTTCCGGAAATGAGCTTGCCGCTGGCCGGATTGGTCAAGGGTATGGTGCCGCATGGCGAGAAAACAGCCAAAGCGTATTATAATGCCGATGGCTGGGTTGCTCACGTCATTACCAATGTGTGGGGCTTTACCGAGCCGGGCGAAAGCGCTTCCTGGGGCATTGCCAATGCCGGTTCGGGCTGGGTTTGCAGTAACCTGTGGGATCATTACGCATTCACAGCCGACAAAAACTACCTGAAGGATATTTACCCGGTATTGAAAGGCTCAGCCCGATTCTACCGCAGCGTGCTTGTGAAGGATGCGAAAACAGGCTGGCTGGTCACTGCCCCTTCTGTTTCACCCGAGAACTCTTTTTTCCTTCCTGGTGGCAATCATGCCAATGTTTGCATGGGGCCAACGATCGACAACCAGATTATCCGCGAACTGTTTGGTAATGTGATCACAGCTTCAGAAGTGTTAAAGGTGGATAAACAGTTCAGAGAAGAGTTGCGCGAAACACTGAGGCTGATTCCGCCAACAGCACAGATCTCCGAAAGCGGCCGTATCCAGGAATGGCTGCAGGATTACAGGGAAACAGATCCGCAGCACCGGCATATTTCTCATCTGTACGGATTATATCCTGCACCTCTGATTACTCCTGAAAAAACACCGGACCTGGCTGAGGCAGCAAAAAAGACGCTGAATGTGAGAGGCGACGACGGGCCAAGCTGGACGATCGCCTATAAATTGTTATTCTGGGCGCGGCTGCATGACGGGAACAGGGCTTTCAAGCTGTTGCGTGAAATTCTGAAGCCCACGCTCGATACGCATATCAATTATGGGGCAGGGGGAGGCGTTTATCCCAACATGCTTTCAGCCGGTCCTCCTTTCCAGATTGACGGGAATTTCGGCGCAACGGCAGGTATTGCAGAAATGCTGATCCAGAGTCATGCGGGGTTCATTCATCTGCTGCCGGCAATTCCCGATCTTTGGAAAAAGCAGGGAAAGGTGAGCGGACTGAAAGCCAGAGGAAATTTTACTGTCGATATGGAATGGAAAGACGGAAAAGTGATCAGTTATTCCATTTCTTCACCGCGGGCCCGGAAAGTAAAAGTGAAGGTGAACGGAGAAATAAAGGGAATTACATCTAAAAAGATTTGAAACTTCCAAAAAAATATACGTGCATGGTCCTGAAAAAAATCCTTTTGTTATTTTTGATTTTATTCTGTATAAGTAATATATACGCAAAAAAGAAACCCGCTACGACGTTATCACCGGTCGAAATAGCCAGCCGCCATCCTTTAATCCAAAATAAACCGGCAATTGATTTTTTTGAAGGGGCTTTATTGGGAAACGGTGGAATGGGGGTCGTGTTAACGACACGTCCGGATGGTATTGTTATGTATTTTGGCCACAATAATGTTTGGGATATTCGTTTGGCGGAAAACAACCGTGAAAAAATCGGGACTTTTCCTGAGGTTTTCGAAAAAGTCAACAATATATCTGATAAGCTGGATTGGTTATTTCATGATGAGTGGTATAACAAGTATAGCAAAATGACCGGAGAAAACTATAGCAAACCCTATCCCCGGCCTTTTCCCTGTGGAGCTGTTTTGATTGGCTTTGACCGGAGAGAAGTTGAATTGACAGGTCATAAGCTTGATATTTCAAACGGTTTATGTGAAGTTCTTTTGCTGGACAAAGACAAAAGGAAACGGAGACTACAGGTATTTGTCGATATGATGGATGATAAATTGTGGATGCGTTTGATCAATGAAGAAGGTGATCTTTGTGAGAACATTTTCAAACGCATTCGTATCATCCCGGATCCTTCCATTCCTGGTGAGTTTCCTCATTTTGAATACATTGAGGATTTGGCAAGTGGCGAGTTATCATTCAGACAGGTATTGCCCTGTCAGGAAGCTGACAAATACGATAAGGATAAAGGACATCTTAAAGATAACGCGTTCAGGCTTACCGTAAATGTAAATTCAAAACTTGAGAAGACAACACGAATAAACTGGCATGGGAATGAAGAAAAAATGGAACATCTGGAAGCATCGGTACCTGGCGGCAATAACTTTTTGGCATGCGTTTCACTGCAAGAAGGATTAAATACAAATGTTAGTCATGCATTGATTTCATCTTTCAGTCCTGACCTTAAAAGCTATTCCTGCGCATTGACTGAAAGTACCCTGAAGTGGGAGGCATTCTGGGATAAATCAGGAGTTCGGCTGGCAGATGAGTTTTTGGAACGTATATGGTATCATAATTTGTATTTCTTCAATTGTGCGGTTAAAAGTGGCGTGAAAACGCCGGGTATATTTGCCAATTGGAGTTATAACAATATCGGAACATCCTGGCATGGTGATTATCATATGAATTACAATACGCAGCAACCATTTTGGGCAACTTTCTCCAGTAATCATCTGGAGAAAAACCTATCCTATGTTGATCTTATTGAATTCTTAATGCCGGTTAGTAAAAAATGGGCAAAAGATTATTATGGATTGCCGGGGGCTTACATACCCCATTCCGCGTATCCGGTCGAAATGACAATAAATCCCTATCCCGTGCCGGACTGGGGCTGGGAGATCTGTGAAACTCCCTGGGCCGTTCAGGGTTTATGGTGGCATTTTACATACTCGGCCGATACCATCTTTCTGCGTAACAGGGCTTATGAACCAATAAAAGCCGCCGTTGAATTTTTGGTTGCCTACATGAAACGACCGGTAGTAAGAGGCGGAAAACAGTGGAATGATAACAAGTACCATATATTCCCGACGGTTCCGCCTGAATTGTACGGGTTAAGGCCAGGCTTTCAGTATAACTATGACTGTACAATAGATCTGGCATTGACAAAATTCATTTTCAGGGCATTTTTGGATGCAGCCAAAATCCTTGAAACGGAAGATGCTGAAAAGGATTTATTATCGGATATAACAGATATTCTCAACAATTTTCCTGAATATCCCCTGACACAATCTCCGGAATATGGAAAAGTATATGTCTCAGTTCCCGGAGAGCATGATCAGATGGTGTATAATGTTCCGGCTAATTTGGCTGCCGTATTTCCCGGTGAAGACATTGGTTTACATTCCCCGCCGGAAGAATTAAATCTGGCAAGGAATACCTATTATAACCAACAAAATGAAGGTGGTAATGATTTGGTATTTTGCAACTTGCAGGCTGCCCGTCTGCGGGTTCTTGATCTCGGCAAATTTAAGCGGCATATCAATTATTGTTTATTACCTAATGGAACAGCCTCTGACCGGATTCTGCAAGTACATGGACGTTACGGTGATCCGACGGACTACGGGTATATGGACCGGATGGGGATTTGGTTTGAGAATTTCGCACTGCCGGCTGTCATCAATGAATGCCTCATGCAAAGTTATCAGGGAACTATCCGGCTTTTTCCGAATTGGCCGATGGATAAAGATGCCGAATTTAGAAATTTGCGTGCAGCCGGAGCTTTTCTGGTTAGTACAACACTGAAAGAAGGCAAAATCAGAGAAGTAAAAGTTGAAAGTGAAGCTGGTTCGCCTTTAAAGATTATTCTGCCCTGGAAAAATGGCGGATCAATGAAGAGCAAAAATGGCATAGCCAGATTTAGTACAGCCGAAGTTGAAGTAAAAACGGAGAAAGGTGAAATAATTGTATTTCAGCCGGAATAGGTTTCGATCGCGTCCTTGTGTTTCCGGTATTGACTTGGGGAAACTTTATTGTACTTTTTAAAGATCCGGGAGAAATAGGATGAGGTCTTAAAATTGGTTTCTTCGACGATTTGTTCCAGAGTCTGATCGGTTGTCAGCAAAAGCAATTGGGCTAATTCAAGCCGCTGACGGATGATGAATTCACAAGGACCCGTCCCGACAATGGCTTTAAACACCCTTGAAAAATGGTCTTTCGAAAGGCAAGCCATTTCGGCGAGGTCTTGTACCGTAATTTCATTTTTGATATTATTTCTTATATGGATCAAAATAGGCTGAATATTATAACGGATAAGACTCTGGGCTTGGTTTGCCAGTTCAGATCCCAGAAACCGGGAATAGATTTGTTTGATGATCCCGCATGTTTCCAGGAAAGTGCTGATGCCTTTATAATTTACTTTTTTATTCATCCACAGCTTTTTCTGATAAACTTTTGGATCGTAATGTGGCAATTCCAGTCCCGGACTTATTGCTAAAAGCCGTTTAAACAAAAGCCCGTCTAGTATAGTGGCAGCTATCTTATTCTTAATCAGGCATAGGTTATATGGACTTAATCCATTATTCAAAGAAAGACTGCAATGGATAAAATAGTGGCCCAGGTCTTTTCCGAACCGGTAGGTGCAGGGTGTAAAGCTGGGAATCAGATAGAGATGGCCGGCCTCAAGTTGGGTCTTATTACCCCCTATAATCAATTCCCCTTCCCCTTCTTCTATGAAATAAAGCCTTGAAAACGGGCTGATGACATTGACGTACTGTGACGCCTGTTCAAATCGTATATATGCAGTATGAATAAGACTAACGTTTATTGACTGAATAATCTCATAAGTATTCATAATCCAGTTATTTGTCATGTTAATACAGGAGCAAATTTACGTATTAGTTTTATATAAAAAATCGGATTTGTGCAAATAGGCAACTGAAAAGTTCAAGTTTCAGACTCATCCGGTCTCTATCTTTGTTTTGATCTTAAATTAATAAAGCCATAATCAACCTAACGAATGACGTTATACCTATTTATAGGATTTATCCTGATCGCCCTTGGTTCGTTTTCGGCCGGAAGCTTTGCAGTCCCGTTCGGAGCCATTAAAAATTGGAAATGGGAATCCTATTGGGTTATTTTCAGTGCAGGCGCTTACTTATTACTTCCTTTTGTGGCTAATACTGTTTTTTCTCCGGAGTGGCGGGCGATCTTAAGGCAAACACCGGATGACACTTTGCTTTCTGTTTTTATTCTGGGTGCAGTATATGGAATAGGGAATCTTTCATTCGGTTTATCATTAAGATATTTGGGGTTGTCATTAGGCTACTTTTCGGCGTCGGTTTGAAACGCTACCATTGATCGGTAAGAAGTGATACCAATAGTTTACCGCCAGTTTTTTTAGTTCCCCTGGGGTAAACCCAAACCAAATTAGTTCGGGGAGAGTACATGCA
>Ga0074195_1000904_pt1 | contig 48787 bp, 34 predicted proteins | sample EPASupsiteHSE623_FD_64525 | JGI IMG/M metagenome (GOLD analysis project Ga0074195, IMG submission 64525) | Bioremediated contaminated groundwater from EPA Superfund site, New Mexico - Sample HSE6-23 | ecosystem: Environmental > Aquatic > Deep subsurface > Groundwater > Contaminated ...
CGTTGCGGAGTTCGCGGTCCATCTTCACCACGGGCTCCCCGAGATTGGCCACGTAGTGAACCTGGCAGTACTGATGACGCGCCCGCGGAAAGACCTTCTTCACAGCGGCGACAATCTTCTGTTCTTTGTCAGAGACGACCGCAATCACCGGCGTCTTGTGGACTCGGGCAAACTGCTTGATCGGCTTCAAAAGAAGACTCACCAGAGTATCGGTCGTACAGGAAGTCATGGCCTGTGCAGCGAGGGTGATTCCACTCACGAGATCTCGCACGAACCAAACCGAGTCGTTGTCGCGAATGGGCTTTGCTCCATCCAACGAGAGAACGATAACCTTGTTGGCGACGATCGTGTCGATGACTCTTGAGTCCGTCAACAAGTCTCCGCTCACCAACGCGCCATACAACTCGTACAAGTTCTGAATCTGGCGCTCAGAGATGACGAGATTGGGGTAGTCTCTCGCGAGCCGGTCCTTGATCTGAAGGCGCTTGAGCTCCTCGCCGCCATAGCGTAGCTGCCCAACGCAGGCAAGCACATCGAAGCCGTGCCCCCTCTTTGGAGGGACCAGAGAGAGCTCTTCAAGTGGATGCAACGGCTTGAATCGGAGAGCGCAAGCGCCGTTATAGCAGTAGAGGATCTGACCGTCCACGTAATAGAGGCCAGAGAGCTGATAGAAGTAGTGTCCGGATGACTTGTAGTAGTAGCGCAGCGGTTTCCCGCAGCAAGGACAGAGCCGAACCTTCTCGGGTTGGGGAAGGAAAATACGTGTAGTCTTGGAAACGTCGATATAGACAGGCATGGCACAGTCTACCATGGGTCAGAGGCTGATTTCTTCACTCATGATAAGCATTTGCGGTGCCATGGGTCGCGTGCCGCTCGTGGTCGGAGAAGGCAACGGGGTCAGACTGTCGGAACACTAGGGCAGGTTCGGTGGTCACACCACCGTTGTGATCGCGGAGACTGCATTGTCGATCCATCCGGAGGAGGGCTACCGTGTTTTCTCTCTTTGCCTCGGAAGGCGAATCTTGCCACCCGTTGCCTGCATGCACCGTGGAACTCGAGCAACACCTTGCATCGTGCAGCTCCTGCCGTGAGGCGTGCGTCCGTGCCTGGTTCCGCTTCGCCGACAGTCTCACGCCGACCGACACACCCCCTCGTCCTTGCATCTCACGAGATCCACAGCGTTGGAAGTGGGCGATTCGCTCCTGGGTTCTCTTGGGGGCTGTCATCGTGAGCCTGCTCCTTTCAGCCTTCTCCGTTGCGGGTTGGGATGGCTTCGACCTGGCCCTCGAACGAGTGCTGAGCGTGTGGAACGGGGGACTTGTCTTCCTGGGGGTGTTGGCCGCGACAGCGCTCACGGTCCGAGCCTGTTGGCCTGATGAATGCCGAGCATCAGAAACGTGGTTGAAACGGCCCGTGCTGGTGCTGGTGTCGACGGGTCTCGTTCTTCTGTGCCTTGGCAATGTCGGGAAGCAAATAGACCCTCTCTCCGATTCCCTTCCGTGGCCACACATCGCGTGGGTCATCGGCGTCTGCAACCTGGCCGCGGCCATGTGGATGCTCCTGGCGCGAGCGATCCACCCGCACATGTGCTCACCGCATCCGGTGTGCCTGTATCACGCGGGCGTCGTGGTGGTCCTTCTCCTCGTGACCTACCTTGGAAGCCACGTGAAAGCTCTCTTAAATTCGATGTGAGACAAGAGACTGCGCGATAAATCCCGCGATATAGACTTTCGTCAGTCACAAGCCACGCGCCACGCGCCTCGAGTGAATCGAGAGAAGCGAGATTCTGGTCACCAGTCCGTGGTGGTGATCACTTCCCTGGATTGGTGACACCCTGGCGTGTAAGGCCTGTATCCCCAACGGCGCACGACGTTGGTCGGCTCAAAGTCGATTACCTGCTCGTCGATCTTGACCTCGCACTGGCGGTGCCTGGTATAGCCCGGGCACGGGCCCTGGACAACACGAACCTTGTAGCCGGACGCTCGGAGAATCATAAACGACCACTGAGAGAGCGCCCAGCAGTCGCCGACCTTCAGCCCGTTCTCATTTGGAGTCGCGTTTTCGAGCGCCTTGGCGGTGCTGATGGCGGGAGTCATGTGGTCGAAGTTCTTGCTAATGAAACTGGCCAGCACGCCGAGTCCAGAAACGCCCTGAAGAACCTGTTTGAGCTGCGACACATAGGCAGTGTCGTCGAGCTTGGAGATCGTGAACTGAAAGTTGGCCCCGTCTCCCGGCAAGGGAATCGTGGGCTCGCTTTCGGGCGAGGGGGATGCGGGTTGGGCAGGTTGGGCAGGTTGGCTCGATGGGATCGAGCTGGGGGTGGCTGATGTTGCAGAGGCTGAACCGGAAGAGGCCGGCGTACCCGAGAGAGAGATCGTATCGGACCCTGATGTGTCCGTGGGGACGGTGATGGAACTACAGCCAAGGTTCAAGCCGAAGGCGATGAGAGCGAGAAGTGTCATCAGGCTCACGCGGGGCAGCAGCATGCGTTGTCACCTCCATGAGGTGCGGCGAAGGAGAGGCGGAATTCGAACAAGAGTCTGTCAAGAGATCGACGGGCCCGTTCGTCACCAACCACTGCAATGGCGGGCCGTTCCACGTCCATGACAAACAGTTCGTGAATAGGCTTTCCTTCGCAAGACATGTTCCAAGAGACCGGTGTTTTGCATCGGCTCAGGATGCATGAGCCGCTTCGGCCCTTCGCGATCGGGTGAGTCTGCCCGTGTGAAAGCCCATTTCGAGCTGATTTCCAGAGTCCGTTAACTCGATGGCAAGATCTGACGGAGATGGAGTTCGCTCATCTCATTCTTGGGGATCCACGTGGACGTAGTCGGTGTCGCAAGCACGGCGGTGTTGCGGAACAGCACCACCATTCGTGGAGATCCACGTGGACGCGGTCGGTGTCGCAAGTTCGGCAGTGTTGCGGAACAGCACCACTGTCGAGGACAGCCACTCGACCGTGTCCAAGAGCGCACCGATCGCACCATTCACGCGGTTGATCGTACGGCCATCGAGGTGGAGGGGAAAGAACCGAGGAGCCTACGAGATTGCCCACGGCTCTCACAAACTCAGAGCTCCTGACCCAGATCGGGGCCAACCGGCGACACTTCGGTCTTTGTCGCCGTCGCAAAGCAGCTCAGAATCATGTTCGGGCCACGGGAATCCAGGAAAAGTGTCGCAGGCCAAATGCCACCAACCGCATGAGGTGGGCGGACCCGCCTGCGCCACAGAGACGCTCATCGGAGCACACTTGACTACAGTCAAGGTGACGACTGTATCTCAGGAGCTCTGAAACTATAGCCGGTGAACGACAGCCGTCAGCATCTCAAGGCTGATGGAGCATGAGAACGGTTTGGCGACTCCTGCGAACACTCGAGGATGGACTGGAGACGATCGTCTTTGGATTCCTCCGATTCGCTCGGGCCAGGTGGCGAACGGGGCGTTCGTCGGCAATATCTGGACGATCTGCGTGATGCCGGAGTACCATGGGGCAGGTATCGGTAAGCATCTCGTCGAGCATGGGACAAAATCAAGAAGACAGGACTGTTGCCGATGGGACATCAGCACGTTCACCTGTCGACCGACGAAGAGGCTTGTATCACAGTGGCGTTGAGACACGATCGTTGGCCCGTACTGTTGACGATAGACGCCAAGAAAGCTTCAATAGACGGACGTCTGTTCTTCCAGGCGGAAGCACGACTGTTTCTAACGAATACAGTTCCTCCTCAATACATCAGAGTCGAGTTCCTTGGAGAGAACGGAAAGCGACCGACAGCAGGCTGATACTTCCGTTCCACAAATGGTCCGGGAGGAATAGCTGTGGGCAGCCGTCAGGGTAGCGGGCATCGAGGCGAGCAATGGAGGAAGCAGCGCCGACGATCTGTTCCTTCCGTAGGTCCTGTCCATCGAGTCCGCCATCATTCTTTCTTCGGTCAGCAAGATAGAGAGGAGCACTATGTCGAGGGCCTTCTTGATCACTCTCACACTGTTTTTGACCGCGAGTCCCGGATGGGGGACCAAGCCTGTGGACTTCACAACCTTGACGCGAGGCCAACGCCTGGGCGCCTTCACCACCCGTGCGCTGTTCCTCGACGCGGTCGATCAGCCAATGGGCGCGCGTTTCATCCACGACAACGGCACTACCCTGGACGTGTTGCTGTTCGACTCCGTGCCCCAGCTTTCGCTCACGTTCCGCACTATGCCGATTTCAGACCGTGGAGAACCACACACCGGAGAGCACCTCTTGCTCGGAAAAGGGCGCGCGGGAAAAGCGCTCAGCACTCTCCACCCCATGCGGTTGGCCATCGACACAGCGTCCACCCACCAGGACCGGACAGTGTACCAGTACCGAACGGTGGCCGGACCGGCAGCCTTCGATGAGCTCCTGGAAGAAACGCTCAAGGCTTTGATCCATCCCGATTTCACCGACGAGGAGGTTCGTCGCGAAGTGGCGGGCTGGGATGTCGTCTTGGCGCCGAACGGGAAACGGCGACTCGAGGAGAAGGGAACCGTCTACACCGAGATGATTACCTCTTCCGAGATGGCCGGTAACGTCAATTGGTTCCAGTTGACTCGGATGGTCTTCGGCGTCGACCACCCGCTGACCCGTGTCGCAGGGGGTCTGCCAGAGGGTATTCGTGTGCTCACGGTTGACAACATCCGTAGCTACCTGGCCCAACGATACCACCTCGGGCCCGGGCTTTCTGTGATCGTCGGGCTGCCCAGAACGTGGGTCGTGTCCGACTTCCTCCGGCGACTCGAGCAGATCTTCCAGAAGGTTGAACCCTCGCCGCCTTCTTGCGTTCAAGACGTGATCCCAGCGGCTCGACCAGAGGCCGAAGGAAGCAGGCGCATCGGTGCTTACCCATCCGAGGATCAAGCCTCAGCCCAGACCGTGCTGTTCGCGTGGCGAGCTCTCGAGACTCTGCCGATGGAGCAGAGCGTCCGTTTGGGATTGCTGCTCGGCGTGCTGGCTGGAGGCGAGACCTCTTACCTCTACCGGGATCTCGTCGACCCAAAGACCCGGACTGTGCGAACCACGGTTACGGGTGTATCCGGCTACCTGGACTACCCACCGATGGCCATTCCGACCATCTCCGTGTATGGGGTTCCAGCCACGACCATCACGACGAGTTCCCTCGACATTCTACAAGAGAAGCTGCACTCCCGCATCGCGTGGATCCGTGACCTTCGAGACGGAAGCCCGGAGCTCATGGAGACTCTCGAAAAGGCGAAGTCTCTGGTAGCTTCGACGCGGCGTGGTCTCCTCATGTCGATGCAGGGGCCACCTGGCTTCGGCACTCGCCCGGGTAGCATCGGCTGGCACGAGTATCTCGACCGACTGGTCTCTGGAGGGGGATTCCGACTATCCATATCGCTCTCCCAGATTTATGAGCGAGTGTCGGCCGACCTCAGAGCGCCCCGCAACTTCTGGGCCCCCCTCGTTCTCGAGTCGCATCTCATGAACCGTCCGTACATCAGTGTTGTTCGTCCGGATCCTCAGCTGATCACGCGTCGGTCCGCTGAGAAGGCCGAGCGCGTGACCCGTCAGGAAGCGGCCGTTCGGAAGCGGTTTGAAAACGCCGATCTGGAGACCGCCCTCCGGAAGTTCCAGGAAGAGATCGACGCTGGATCTCGGGTCCTCGATGAGCGCGACCGTGCGATAGGGCGACCAACGTTCGTCTCCGATCCTCCGCTCTCGCTCGACGACTTGAAGGCGCACCGGGAGCGTCTCCCCTGGGGCCGTTCGCTCGTGCGCGTTCCGTTCGACTCGACCCCGTTCACGACCATCCGTCTCGCGTTCGACATGACCGGACTACCCTCCGGAGACTCAGACCTGCTGCCGCTCCTGGATTGGGCGTTCACCGACCTCGGGGTTCGAACCCGATCGGGGGAGACTCTCGACTATGCGGCCTCCTACCAGAGAATCTCAGCGCAGATCTACTCACTGGGGAGCTTCATGGACACAAACAACCGGACGGGACGTTACGAGCTCGTCCTCTCCGCCACAGCTTCGACGCCGGAAGAGGTGGATCGGGCGATCGAATGGATGGAAGACTACCTCACGCGAAGGGTTAGGGCTGCGATGGCGCCGGAGCGGCTGCTCGACCTCGTTGCCAAAACCTGTTCCGGGTATCAGAAGGCGTATGACGGATCAGAGACGGGACTCTCGGCGAATGCCGTGTGGGGGTTGGAGAACCAGGATCGCTCTCTCTCGATGATCCTCCGGGCCCCATTCACCCTCCAGTACTATCTCGACCGTATTCACGTGCGACTCAGGGCGCGTGACCCTGCGTGGAAGAAGACCGCTCTGACACGGATCGATTCGATTCTGGGTCTGCTCGCCACCACGACCAAGGAGGCGATCAACGCACTTGTCGTCGAGCAGGACGACGAACTCGGACGGGCGCTTCGTTTCCATGTCGCTCACCTGCCGCCCGAGAGCTGGCGTGAAGACCTGGTTGAGCTGCTCTCTGCCTGGCGTCAAGAGATCACAAAGACAGGGCCTTCCTTGGAGTCCCGGCTCGACGCCCTCTTGGACTCGGTGCTGGTACGGCCGAGGGTGCGAGTCACTCTGGTGGGGCGTCCCTCTAACCTGGATCGCGCCCAAGCCAGGCTCAAGACAGTCATCGAGAGACTGCCCTGGCAAGAGAGGCTCAACGGAGCCGAGCCGAAGAGCAAGCCGCTCGTTCTGTCCCGCCTCCTGCAGCGCAAAGCTTGGCTCGACACCGAACGGTCTCCCACCCACGTGGCCGTCATCCACAAAGGGGCCAAGTCAGGAACTGTCGAAGTCACAGCACCCTCGCCGACGTACCATCAATCCACTCCGGAGGCGGCCACCATGTTGCTGGCTCTTGGAGTCCTGGGTGGCACAGCCCCACACGGAATCTTCTCCAAGACGTGGTCAGCCGGCCTGGCCTACTCCAACGGAGTCGGCTTCAATTTGAAGTCGGGTCGATGCGTCTACTCCGCGAACCGGTGCCCGGATCCGGCCCGCACGGTCCGGTATGTGGTGGGGCTTGTGAAGGACGCAAAGCTGACCGACCCGACTCTGCTCGATTACGCCCTTTCTCTCGCATTCGGTGACTATCGGGGGGCCGACGATTTTGCCAGCCGCGGAATCGCACAGGCGAACGATTTCGAGGATGGTCTCTCCCCCGAGGTCGTCCGGGCCTTCAAGGGCCAGTTACTCCGGACAGCCAGAGATCCGTCAACACTGGAAGCGGTCCGGAAGGCGCTTCCCTCTGCGTTGGGCCGTCTTCTGCCCGGAGTCGGTCCTCGACAAGGGGGCGCCCTGGGGGTCGTGTCCTGCGTTGTCGGGCCGGAAGATATGCTCGCCCGGTACGAGTCGTTCCTCAAGGAGTCCGGCGAGAAGGATCCGCTCGTGCGTCTCTACCCCCGTGACTTCTGGCCGCCTGCCCATTAGCCTGATTCGGCTCTGGAAGCAGATCATCGATCCGCTCGAAGAGCCAATCTGGAATATTGGCAGGCCACCACCCACAGAGGAGCACGGAGATCAGAGAGCGAACTACCATCGAAAAAAACAACTCCGCCTCGCGGTATTGATCCCGCGTGAGGCGGAGTGTCTCGAGCCGTGCTGGCAGAGCTAGGTCGCGGCTTACTTGTACATGTGCTTGATCAGATCCAGCACGCGGACCGAATAGGCCCACTCGTTGTCGTACCACGCCAGGATCTTTGCGAAGTTCTTTCCCATGACCATCGTGGAGGTCGCATCGAAGACCGACGAATGCGAATCATGGAGAATGTCCGAAGAGACGATCGGGTCCTCGGAGTAGAGCAGGTAGCCTTTCATCGGGCCATTGGCGTACTCTTTCACCGCGGCGTTGATGCTCTCTTTCGTGACCTCTTTCTCGGTCTCGAACACCAAGTCGACGAGCGAGACGTTCGGCGTGGGCACACGGACGGCGAGCCCGTCCATCTTTCCCTTCAGGCAAGGAATGACCTCGCCGATCGCCTTGGCAGCGCCGGTGGAGGTCGGGATGATGTTCAGGGCCGCTGCACGCGCCCTACGGAGATCCTTATGGGGCAGGTCCTGAACGCGCTGGTCGTTGGTGTAGGAGTGGATCGTGGTCATGAAAGCCCTCGTGATGCCAAACTTGTCCACGATTACTTTGGCCACGGGGCCCAGGCAGTTCGTGGTGCAGCTCGCATTGGAGAGGATCTTGTGCGACTTGTCAAAGCTCTTCTCGTTGACGCCCATCACGATCGTGGCATCCGGGCCCTTTGCCGGAGCGGAGATCAGGACGCGGTTCGCACCGGCTGTCAGGTGCTTGGAGGCACCCTCTCGATCCGTGAAGATGCCGGAGGACTCGACGACGAGCTCGATCCCTAGGTCCTTCCACGGGAGCTTCTCCGGGGCCTTCTCCTTGAGGATCTTCACCTGCTTGCCGTTCACGGTGATCGAGTTCTCGTCGTGCTTGACCTCTGCCTCGAATGTCCCGTGGACCGAGTCGTGCTTGAGCAGATGCGCGAGCACTTTCGTATCGTAGAGATCGTTGATCGCCACGATCTCGACAGAGGGATCCTTGTAGGCCGCTCGGAAGAACAAACGTCCGATCCGACCAAACCCATTGATTGCAACCTTGATCGCCATGGAATCCTCCCACTCTAGCGCCCCTGGATGGAGAGCGCTCTTTCTCGAGACTGGGCCGGTGACCATCGGACACCCTTTGGCCCCGGCCAGTCTGGGCATTGACAAAGCTTAAGCGGTCTTTTCCTTGCTGGCCTCCTCGGCCGACTTCCTGGCTTTCCGGAGCTTCTCCTTGGTCTTCTCGTCGAGTCGATCGCCAACGGTCGAACCGGCCTCTTTCTCCATCTTCTTGTGATAAGCCGCCAGTTCTGCCCGATCCTGATCCGCCTTGGCCTGGCGCATGGACAAACGAATTCGTCGTTCCTTGCGGTCGACCTCCACCATCTTGACGGTGACTTCTTGCCCGACCTTCAACAGTTCCTCGACCTTGCGCCCAGGCTCATCAGCGATCTGACTCGAATGAACGAGCCCCTCGAGGTTCTCTTCCAGCTTGACGAACGCTCCGAAATCGGTGAGCGAGCTCACGGTTCCGGTCACGATCGACCCCATCGGATGCGCTTTGAGGAAAGTCTCCATGGGATCGCCCTCGACCTGCTTGATGCCCAGAGAGATCTTCTTTTCGGTGCGATCGATGTTGAGGATCTTCACCTTGACCTCGTCGCCTTCCTGCACTTTGTCCTGCGGATGAGCCACCCGCTCGGTCCAGGAGAAGTCGGAGACGTGAACCAGACCCTCGACGCCCTTCTCGAGCTGGACGAAGGCCCCGAAATTCGTGAGCTTGGTGACTTTTCCGGGCACGATTTGCCCGAGGTGGAACTTTTTGTCCACGGCGGCCCAAGGCTCATCAGCGAGTTGCTTGAGTCCCAGCGACATCCGCCGGTCCGCGGCGTTGATCTCCAGGATCTTCACGTCGACTTCCTGGCCTTCCTTCACCACGTCCGCCGGCTTCTCGACCCGCTCGGTCCAGGAGAAGTCGGAGATGTGGACCAGGCCCTCGATCCCGTCAGGCAATTCCACGAAGGCGCCGAACTCTGCCAGCTTCTTCACGACGCCCCGCACTGTCATGCCAAGCTGGTAGGTGTCCTCGACGATTTCCCACGGATCCGGATTCACCTGCTTTAAACCCAGGCTGATTCGCTTGTTGTCCGGATCGAGCTCGAGGATCTTCACCTCGACCTGCTGTCCGGTCTGCAGAATCTCACTCGGATGCTTCACACGGCCGGTCCAGGTCAGGTCCGAGATGTGGACCAGACCCTCGACTCCCTCGGAGAGCTCCACGAAAGCGCCGAAGTCGGTCAGGTTCTTGACCGTTCCGGTGACGACCTCGCCCACCTGGTAGTTGTCACGGACGAGCGACCAAGGATCGGGCTTGACCTGCTTCATGCCCAGGGCGATCTTGCGCTCCTTCACATCGATGTTCAGAACCTTCACGAGGACCTTGTCGTCGATGTTGACGAGTTCCTTCGGATGACGGACGCGCTCGGTCCAGCTCATGTCCGAGATGTGAACCAGACCCTCGATGCCCTCTTCGATCTCCACGAAGGCACCGAAGTGGGTGACGTTCTTCACGACTCCGTCGACGACCTGACCGACCTCGACGATCTCGTCGATGCGGGTCCACGGGTCAGCGCGAAGCTGCTTCAATCCCAGAGAGATCTTCTCGCTGTCCTTGTCGATGTGGAGGATCTTCACCTGGATGGTGTCTCCAACCTTGAGGACCTTGCTGATGTCGCGGACGTGGGCCCACGACATGTCGGCCTTGTGGAGCAGTCCGTCGATCTTGCCGCCCTCCAGGGACACGAAGGCGCCGTAATCGGTGATGTTCTTGATCCGTCCTTCGCACACATCGCCGGGCTTCAACCTCTGGAAGATGTCGGCCACGACACGCTTGCGCTCTTCCTCGAGAATCGCCTTGCGGGAGAGGACCATGTTGCGGCGTCGGCGGTTCAACTCGATGATTTTGAACTCGAACTCCTGGTTCACGTACTTCTCGAGATCGTACTCCTGCTGCAGGCTCATCAACGAGCCGGGAACGAACGCCTTCAGGCCGCTGAAGTCGGCCGACAGACCGCCCTTGACCTTGGCGATGATCCGGGCCTTGATGATGGAGGCGTTCTGGTAGGCCTCGTCCGCGAGGTCCCAGGCCTTGATCAGGCGAGCCTTGTTCTTGGAGACGGTGATGTTCCCTTCCTGCTCGTCGATTTTGACGATGAGGACCTCCACCGCGTCGCCGATCTTCGGAGCGGGATCGTTCGCGAACTCCGAAATCGGAATGACCCCTTCGGTCTTCATGCTGATGTCGACGTAGACCTCGGATTCGGTCACCTTCACGATCGCGCCACGGGCGATGGTTCCGGAGTTGGGAGACTGGATCCCACCAAGATAGTCGCCGATGTAGTCATCCATCGACTCTTCATTCTCGAGGGCCTGATCGGGACCGACGAGATCGTCGCCGGCAAAGGTGTCGTCAGCGTCGAACTTGCGGGTACGGCTCTTTTTTTCGGTCATCACATGCTTCTCGGACGTCATGTTCTATAGACTCCTAGATTCGAGGATATCGGAGCCCAACCTAAGGTCGGGTGGGTTCCCTCAGGGTGCCCCTCAGAGTTGAACTGTGGGGTCACGGTCTTTTCGCATCGAAACGATTGAGATCTTGAGACATCTCTCAAGATCGCTTCACACTCAAGTACCGCTATTCACCCCTCCTCTTACTCTTGGCACACGAAGAGCTCGAGGTCTTCGACCTCACCGGCCAGATCGCCCGGATTTCGGGTCGGTGCCGTTCGCACCCTCACCGTCGATCCGAGACGGACCTGTCTTACTCCTGCCGGTCTCCACCCATCCCGGGTTTCCCCGGATGAGTGCCAAGAGGTGATCGACCACCTGTTCCGGAGTCATGCCTGTGGAGTTGCAGACAATGGCCCCTTCCGGTGGCCGGAGCGGAGCAACGGCTCGTGTTGAGTCCTGCTGGTCCCGCTCTGCTAGTTCGCGCCCGATCTCTTCCAGCGAGGCGCCCGCCCCCATCGCCTCGAAATCCTTCTGGCGCCGGCGAGCGCGCTCTTCCGGCGAGGCCTCCAGATAGACCTTGAACGTGGCCTCGGGAAACACGACGCTTCCGATGTCACGCCCCTCGATGACACACTCGGAGCCCTTCGCCATCCGCCTGAGCTCTGCGTTCACTTTCTCTCGAACCGAAGACAGCTTGGCGACGACGGAGGCCATCTGTGTGACCTCACGTGTCCACAGGGTGGACGTGATCTCCTCACCGCCCAGATAATACCGGGCACCGACTTCGTCGATTTCGATCTGGGTCCGGTCCAGGGCTGATCGTACAGCGGTGGGGTCTTCCGGATGGATCGACTCTCTGAGGAAGAGAAGCGCGATGGCCCGATACAGGGCACCGGAATTGATGTAACGCATGGCTAGAGCCTTGGCGAGAGTTCTCGCTACAGTGCTCTTACCGGACGCGGCCGGACCGTCGACCGCGATCATCCTGTGCTGCTCGGCCACCATCTTTTTCGGAGCTCCCGGATCCAGAGGGCAAAGGCGCCGGCAGTATAACGATCATGGCGAGTCGCGTCAACCCTCTTGCCGATGGATAAAGCCTTTCGACGCCTTCTGTGAGCGTGATCCCATCGGTCCGGTCGCCATTGTATTCGCCCTAGCACACACGTCAGACCGTGGCGGGCTCATGTCCTCGTGGGCAAGAGAGAATTTCCCTTATCTTAAAAGAGCCCGGGGTCGCGGAATCAGAGCCCGGGTCGCGGAATCGACCCGTCTGGGGCCACGACTTCGATCTGAAGCCGTCCGGCATCGAGGACCGTCACCTCGACCTCTCGGCCTGACGAAAAGCCGTACTTCTCAAGCTCGGATGGCAAGACGATCCCGAGATCGTCTCCGATCCGGATGATCCTCGTCCGACGTGGTGGCGCACGGCGAAGATCCCGCGCCGAGGTATATGCCTGCATCTGGGCAAGGGTCACTACCGTGTGGCCGCAGTTGGGGCATCGGTATCCCTCGTAGTCGAGTCTGTGCTCTTCATCGTGACAGCTGGAGAGTTCCATGGGGACCCCGCACTCCAAACACTGGGCACCGGACTCGCGGGCCCCGTTGGGCGGGGTCCTTTTCTTACCGCCCGAATTCATTCGTCCGTCATACCATGGAAAGTCCCGTCTGTCTATCTGGCACGTTTCTCCGTTTTTCCAACTCAAGAGGTTTCTATCGCCGCAGGAGATCGCGGATGCCAAGCCTTGCAGGCTTGCTGAAAGAGTCGGTGGCTCCGTTCTGTTCGCCCCTCATGGGACGAAGACCCTGCGGGTTCGAGGCTGGGTTCTGGACACGCTTCTTGAGCAGGTCTCGAATCCCTTGCGAGGAGGCCGCAAGCGTGTTCCCGGAAGAGAAGTTTGAACGAGTTCGAGCCCGGCAGACTCCAGGGAAGACGGCAATCGTCGTCACGAGACACAGCGCGATGACCAGACTCCGCATACACATAACCTCCGTTCTATCCGACTGGTGGCGGTTCGTTCCCCCGACTGGCGGACCTCACGGACACGGTGAAGTATAAGAACGGTCCGCGAGGTGTCAATCCGATACGAACGGAACGGTGCGGGTCTGTCCGGTGAGCACTACAACGTGAGCATTACGCAACCTTTTCAATGCTGACGTTCCCCGAACGCAGCCGAAAGCAGTTCTCGCCGTCGACCAGCGAGATTTCGAAAGGCCAGAGGATCGCAAACCTCTTGAGGAAGAGCTCCGTTCTCTTCCGGTCCAGAGTGCGTTCTTTGTCCGGGTTCTCGAGTACCAGAGCTCCGGTCTTACCGTCGAAGTCCTTGACCAGAACCTGGGGCTGCCCGCGAGTTTCCTTCTCTTCGATGATCTTCTCCTTGACCTTCTTGACGCTTGGATCCCGCTCGTTGGATTCCTTGTCGACCACGAAGAGATCCAGCTCCTCGCACAGCTTCTGATCGAGGAACCGATCGACGAAGGCGATGTCCTCGTAGACCCTGCGGATCTCCAGGACTTCCGGCCATCCACCTTTGCGGAAGATGGAGTTCAGCAGTGTGAATCCGATCAGGTAGGGGGCTGGCCGTTTTGAGAATTGAAGGGTGAAGTTCAGCCAGTCATTCGGCTTGAGGATCTTCTCGAGGATCTTGAACTCGATGAAGCTCGCCCATCCTTCGTTGATGATCTGCGTCCGACCGATCAGGTCGAAATATTCCATCTCCTGGATCATCATCGACAGAATCTGGTACGCGAGCTTGAAGTCCAGAAGTCGTGGATCGGACTTGCGAGTCTTCGTAATCTGCGAGCGAACCTGATCTCTGAGAAAATAGATCAGGCGTGCGGACTTCTTCTTCGGATCACGCTCGAAGACGTTGATCGTGTGAGTGATCGTCAACGAGGCCTCGATCATCTCATCGACCTTCTGCCGACCGTGCGCATCGGCCAACTCCCGGATGCAGCGAGCGTGAAGCTCGCACTTGTTGAGCTGGTTGCGGTCGGAACGGGTGTACCAGGCGTTGTTCTTGAAGAAGTCGACGTGACCCATCACGTGGGCGATCACCATGAGATTCTCCAAGAACGAGTTGGAATCCAGGAGAAACGCATAGACCGGGTCGGTGTTGAGAACGAGCTCCAGGATCGTCAGGAGGTTTTCGTCCTGTTGGATCTTGAGTTGCTTGTAGAGACCCCCGAAGTACCAATGAGAAAAGCGGTTCGGAAGTCCGAAAGAAGCCACGAACGACAGGTTGTCCCTCGTCGCCTTTCTCCAGTAGATGTCCAGGAAGCAGAGTCCATAGGACTCGCCAATCTCACGCGTGCGCCGAAAGTAGGGTTGGTACAGGGCGAGCTGGTCGTCCTGTTCGGCGGGTGGGGGGATGATTTGGACCATTGGTTCTCCCAGCTTGAAAGCGCTCTCCCGGGGTCCCCCGCAACGGGATGTCACCTACTTGTTGATGATGTGGAGAAGCTTCTTGATCGTTTCCTGAACGTTTTCGAGGTCCTTGATGTCGGAGAACGTCAGATTCTCCGAGTTTTCCAAGAGATCCTTGACCTGCTTGTTGAAGGGCGAGATCGGACTGTCGCAGGGGTTGATGCGCCCGTAGCTCACGAGGTCGTAGAGCTCCAGAACCTTCTCGAGCTGGACCTTGGCAGCCTCATCGTCGGACGACGAGTTGTCTCCGTCCGAGAAGAAGAACAGGTACTTGTCGTACTGTTGAAAACCCTCCAGTGCCTCAACGACCTTGGAGAGACCCGAAGAGATATGGGTCCCACCCTTCGACTCGATCGAGAAGAACGCATCTCTGGTGACTTCCTCGGCCTCGTCCTGGAAGACGACGTATCGCCGCGCATTCGTGGAGTATTTCTTGTCCAAGTAGTACCAGAGGATGAAGATGAACTTCCGGATGAGCGCGATGTTGTGACCGGACACAGAGCCCGAGATGTCGAGGAGGTACACCTCCAGGGCTCGGTTGGAGCGCTCGGTCGTCGGAGCCTCGATGAAGTACCAGCCATCCTGCCTCAGATCGACGTTGTATTCTGCCTGGCCGGTTTCACGGATGTTGCGCTTGAGCGACTCGACCATGGTCGACTCGAGGTTCAGATCGGAGGGTAGGCCGTAGCGATCCTCGTCTCCGAGTTCCATGTTTTCGTCGGAGAGAACGTCTCCGGCAATCCGGGGAGGGTTGAACGGAGGAAGATTGAGTTCTTCTATGAGTTGTTCCTGGGCCAGCCGAACGAACTCGTCGAAATCGAGATCTACGTACTGGGGATCTGAGTGTTCATCGGCCCCCGGCGCGCCGGAGATGTCTCCGAGCTCTGTATAACCCTGATTCTGTCCCTGCTGACCCTTTCCTCCCTTTTGCTGGCTTCCCTTGCCGCCGCCGGATGCGAGCACCTGCTTGTCCGGTCGGCCGAACCGGAGGGTCGGAAGATCCAGGACCGAAAAGTTGGTCTTGACCCTCCCGTCCTTGACCAATTTCTGCTTCTGAATCAGAGTGTTGAGGTCTTTCCGGAGATACTCTTTGAGCCGGTTGTCGTGGTCGATCTGGGCCAGTTTACCCCTGTCGATATACATGGGTGTCTCGCGCTTCCGGCCTCGTTATTCGCTTTGGGCCTGTGCCTCTATCATACCCTTCTCCTGTGTGGAGTGTCAAAACCACGGGGAAGCTGGGCCGCTAGGATGAGCCGTCCTTGGAGCGCTCGTCCGTCTCGAAAAGTCGAATGGTGCTGTCTTTCAGCACGTCAGGGTTCGCCCGAGCAGCCACATGCCGCTGTCTACGCCAGAAGCCGTCGGCCACATTTTTCCCGGTCAAAACCTCCAGACGCCCCAGGATTTCGTCTTCAACCGGCTCCGGCACTGCGTTGCCGTAGGGGGTGCCGGGGTGTGGCATGAAGTAGTGGACGTGGACCCGTCCCCCGAACTGCTCCGTGACGACCTCGATCGTCTCCAGCGTCTGCCGACGCTCTTCCAATGTCTCGCCGGGCAAACCCACCATGAAATCGACGTGGGGAATCAGTCCGAACGAATGCACCTTCCGAACCGCATCCAGGGCCTGTGATACGCTATGCCCTCGCGAGATCGAGCGAAGCACTCGATCGGAACCGGACTGGGCGCCGACGACCACCGTCCGGTTGGAGCAGTAGTTCACGACCAGCTCCAGAAGCTCTTCTGTAACGTGATCGGGACGTACTTCGCTGGGAAATCCACCGAAGAACACCTCGCGCATTCCCTCGTCACGGCATCCTTTGAGCAGTCGCTCGCAAGAGTTTCTGTCACCCTGCCGTCCATCGGCGGAACCGTAGGCGAAGGCGTCTGAGCTCACGAACCACGTCCGGACGCGGCCTCGCTCGCGGGACAACCTCACGTGGTCCAGCACCGACTCCACAGATCGATGACGCATCCTGCGCCCCTGTATGAATGGAATGTGGCAGAACTTGCAGGCGAACGGACACCCCCGTGACAGCTCGATGGGGGCTAGGAGATTGTGCTGGGCCGCAAACGACGGAAACCGGTCGAGATCCACGGGAGGGTGACCGCCCCTGATGATCGCCGGGCCGGAGAGGCCATCGGAAAGACCGTGCAGGAACCAGGGGAGCGAGAGTTCTCCCTCGCCGACGAAAACTCGGTCGAACCCCATGGCGAGAGTCCCTTCGGGGTCGCCACTCGGATGGGCCCCTCCGGCGATGAGGATCGCATCTGGCCGCTGCTCGCGGACACGTTCTAGGCTCGAGTCCACCTCCGGACGGTCGACCGACATGAACGAATACGCGACGACCGTGGTGCCTTGAGATTCGGTGCCAGGTCCGTCTGTTTTGGCCGCGGGGCCGAAAAAGCCGATGTCCCAGTCGGACAGGTCCGGAAGCTCGGCGGGGATTTCGCCGGAGTGGGTACTGCACGTGAACTCGAGAGCGCCGACGAGCGCGGCCAGGCTGTTGGAATTCTTGCGGGTTTTGTGAAAGAAGATTCTGGATGGCGTCATCGGGTGGATATCCGGATCCCGAGAGAATATCACGGCGCGTGCGTCCCGAACCACTCCGGAGCCGTTTCTGGGGGGCTGTTCCTTGGAGGGACCGTTGTGAGTAGGGTCGTGGAGATGCTAGACTGGCAACCCCAACCATGCTGTTCACGATTATCGCCATCTTCCTGGGGCTCTGGGCCGGAAGCCTCGCGACCACGGCCATAGAACGGCTCCCGCTCGACGACGAGTTTCATTATCAAATCTTCGCCGGCGAGGATGAGATGGATCCTCCCTCCTGGTGGATGCGGATCCCGTTCATCTGGTTCTTCGTGAAACCTCCGGACGGCCACTTGCTCCGCTGGTACGACCGGGTTCCCCTCCTGCCCCATTTCATCTACAGCTGGAAGTTCTCGAATTTCCGCAAGATCCTGCCCCCGTCTCACTGTCGATACTGCCTGCACAAGTTGTCCCTTTCGGAGCGGATCCCCATCATTTCCTTCTTCCTCCAGAAAGGCCGGTGCGGCAACCCGGAGTGCCGGGCCAAGATACCGGGGCGTCACGTCTTCGTCGAGCTGTGTACCGCGGTCCTGTTCGGCCTGTTTGGCGCGAGGTTCGGTCCGTCCTGGCTCTTCGTCGCCGACGCCGTCCTCCTCACTCTGTTCGTGATCGGATCGGTGATCGACTGGCGGTATCAGATCATCCCCGATGAGGTCAACAGCCTCGGACTTGTGCTCGGGATTCTCTACGTCTCGGTCACGTATCTGGGCAGCAGCGTGGGGCTCCTCCGCGACGACTGGCTGGTCAGACGGCTTGGCGCGGAATTTCCCTACGTGTACTCTTGGTTCACCCCAGAAAATGCCCTCCTGGGCATTCTGGCAGGCGCGGGCTCTCTCTATCTCTTCGCTGAAATCGGCGGAATGATTGCCCGGACCGACGCCATGGGCGGCGGAGACGTGAAACTGGCCGGATTCATTGGAATTTTCGTGGGCTGGCAGGGAGTGCTCACGACCCTGTTCTATTCCGCGCTCATCGCGGCCCCGTGCGGTATCTTTCTCCTGATACTGGGAAAAGGCAAGAAAGAGGCGGGTTTTACCAAGTTTGCATTCGGTCCCTACCTGGCCATGGGGGCGGGGCTGGTGCTCTACTACGGCCATTCTCGGTTGATCAACGCCTACCTGGCCATCAACCAGGTCGCTGTATCGTGGATCGCCGGACAGATGATGTGAGCCCCGAGGATCTCATGGTTGCCGCGCCCTACACGTACGAGAAAGCGTACGACATCATCGTCGTCGGAGGAGGACACGCGGGCTGCGAAGCGGCCTGGGTGTCGGCGCGCCGCCAACACCCGACGCTGCTCCTGACGATGAACCTGAATGCCGTGGGCCTGATGCCCTGCAATCCATCGATCGGCGGACCTGGAAAGGGGCATCTGGTGCGAGAGCTCTACGCGTTGGGCGGGCTGATGCCGACCATCGCCGACAGGACCTACCTCCAGATCCGAATGCTCAACGAATCCAGAGGCCCGGCGGTCCAGGCTCTCAGGGCGCAAACCGACAAGAAAGAGTACTCAAGACAGATCCGTCAAACGCTCGAAACGACCCCTTGCCTCGACCTCAAACAGGCTGAGGTCGTGGATCTGTACGTGAAAGACGGAGCATGCCGCGGCGTCGTGACGTCAACGGGGATCCTCTACAGGGCCAACGCGGTGATCCTCACGACCGGCCCCTATCTGAGGTCGGACATCATCATCGGACGGACTCGATTCCCGGGCGGCCCGCACAATAACCTTCCATCGTTTCCTCTAGGCGACGCTCTCAAGAGGCTGGGTCTCGATCTCGGAAGGCTCCAGACAGCCACGCCCCCCCGCATCAGGCGACAGAGCATTCGATTCGAAGGGCTCAGGGAGATCAGGGGAGAGACCCACCTTCGGACGTTTACGGGCCTTCCGGCCAGGGAGCGCCAACTCTCATGCTACCTGACCGCAACCACCAAGAAGACGGTTGAGCTCGTCCAGACCCACCTCGTCGATTCGCCCCTCGTGATCGGCAATATTGTGAACACGGGCCCACGGCACTGTCCTTCGATCGATCGCAAAGTGATCAAGTTTCCGGGGATGACCACCCATGCCGTTTTTTTGGAGCCGGAGGGGCTCACCTCCGACGAGGTCTACATCCAGGGGATGACCACTTCGATGCCGGCTGGCGCCCAGGACGAGATCCTCCGTTCAATCCCCGGGCTCGAAGAGTGTGAGATCGTACGTCACGGGTACGCCATAGAATACGATGTCGTTCACCCCCATCAGCTGACGAAGACGCTCCAGGTCAAAGCGGTGCCAGGGCTCTATCTGGCCGGGCAAATCTGCGGCACGACCGGTTACGAGGAAGCCGCCTCTCAAGGCTTCGTGGCCGGGGCGAACGCCTCACTCGCGGTCCGAGGCCAGGCTGAACTCATGATTGGGCGAGATGAGGCCTACATCGGCGTTTTAATCGACGACCTCGTCACACGTATCCATTTAGAGCCCTACCGGATGACCACCAGCAGGGCCGAGTTCCGCCTCCACCTTCGCTATCAGAACGCCCCTGCCCGATTGATGGCAATCGGCCATCGACTGGGGCTGGTCGATCGAGAGACCTTCCAGCGCGAGAAGGATCGCGAACTCAAGATCCAGAAGGAAGTGCAGAGTCTCCAATCCAGCAAAGTCGCTCCCAGCAAGCGGATCCTCGAGATCCTCTCTCGTTTCTCGCCCTTCGAGCTCAAGAAGCCGGTGAGCCTCGCCGATCTCCTGGCCCGACCCGAGATCCGTTACGATCATCTGTCTCTTCTGGGCCACGAGCGCGGAATTCCGCGGGAACTCGTTTCCGAGGTCGAGGAGACGCTCAAGTACGAAAACTACCTCACGAGGTTGGACCGGGTGAGGGAGAGTTTCCTCAAGCTCGAGAGGGTGAGCATCCCCAGGACGTTCGACTTCGGACGTGTCCCAGGGATCTCGGAGGAAACGAAGAAGAAGCTTTTCCTATTCACGCCGGTCACATTGGGACAAGCCTCTCGAATCGAAGGAGTCTCGCGCGACGACGTCACCCGGCTTCTCTCTCGTTTGCGAAGGGAAGGGATGGAGGGGCAGGAGGAGATCCGATGATCCAAGTCTCGACATGGGGCGCCAGGAGCGTGTCGGACCCTCGTCCGACGAAGCTCCGGTCCGGAGTCCGGAGTCCTCGCGTGCGTGGTCGCATCCGGACTGAGGTCGGGCTGTCTCTGCTCGAATTGCTCATCACCGTCACACTGATCATGATCATGGTTGGTGGCGCCATGGTGAACCACAGCATGATCGTCGAGGAGCAGAAAGCAGGAAAGGCGCTCAACGAGTGCCAGCAGTTCGTGAAGGCTCTCAAGGTGTGGGAGAACAAGAAAGGTCGGCCTGTGACAGAGTACATCGAGGGGCCCGGAGGCCGGTACAAATTCGTGCTCAGACAGCTCGAGTCCGACCGCATCATGCCGCAGGTCCCCGACGATCCGTGGTCGATGCCGTACGATGTCGACACGACCAGGGGGTACGTCTTTTCGTACGGTCCAGATACCCGTCCGAATACCAGCGATGACATCAGAGCCTACTTCCGCGCGAAGTTCAGGGCGGAGAAAGCCTTTTGCGACGCGAGTTGGCAGTCGATCACCGTGGTCTTTTCCCGGCCCATCGATCGGACCAAGATCTCGACCGATCTTGTCAAAGTGCGAATGCCCTCCAAGGAGGCGGCTCCCCTCACGACTCTCTGGTTCGACATGGCCGATCCGTACCGTGTCAAGGCTGTGCTCGCCCAGCCCTATCCTCCGACCACGTTCACGGTATCGCTCGATGCCATGATCCATTCCCAGGACGGGACTCCGCTTTTCACGGACCAGGTCCTGACCACCGGCAAGTGATCCGGGAAAATAGGGGCGAGGAGCTCCGCTGCCGCGCCGCGTACGATGTCATCGTCATCGGAGCCGGCCACGCGGGCTCTGAGGCAGGCCTCGTCTCTGCGCGGATGGGGCTATCCACAATGATCCTTACGGGCAACGTGGACAACGTGGCTCTGATGTCGTGCAATCCGTCTATCGGCGGCCCAGGAAAGGGTCACCTGGTCAGGGAAATCGACGCCCTCGGTGGGGAAATGGCGTTGAATACCGATCGGACCTACCTGCAAGTAAGGATCCTGAACACGCGCAAGGGTCCTTGCGTCCAGGCCCTCAGAGCACAATCGGACAAGGCTCTCTACGCCAGGACTCTCAGAGAGGCGCTTCTCTCAGAGCCTCGATTGACGCTGAGACAGGCCATCGTGACGGATGTGATTACTGAGGACGGACAGATCACGGGAGTTCGAACTCTCCAGGGTGGAGAGTACGGTTGTCGGGCGCTCGTCGTGGCCACGGGAACCTTTCTGAACGGTCGGATCTGGATCGGCGAGCTGAGCAGCCCGGCCGGAAGGCAAGGGGAGTTCCCGGCCACGCATCTGTCGAGCTCTCTTGCGTCGCTGGGGCTTTCGATGGGGCGACTGAAGACGGGAACCCCTCCGAGGCTCGATCGCAGAACGGTCGATGTCTCCAGAATGGAGGAGATCGTCGGAGACCCGAACCACCCCAAGTTCTCCTATCTCGCTCCAGACCTTCGAAGGACGCAGATCCCGTGCTGGCTGATCCGGACGAACTCGAGAACCAGAGACGTGATTTTCGCCAACCTCCATCGTTCTCCCCTTTTCTCTGGAAAGATCCTTGGCCCAGGTCCTCGGTATTGCCCCTCCATCGAGGACAAGTTCCGGCGATTCCCGGACCGCCACGACCATCCGGTCTACCTGGAACCGGAGGGGGAGGGGACCACGGAGCTCTATCTTCAGGGAATGAGCACCAGCCTCCCGGAAGATGTCCAAGTGGCCATGGTGCGAACCCTTCCTGGGCTTGAACGGACCGAACTGATGCGGCCTGGATATGCTGTCGAGTACGATTTTGTCGATCCGAGGCAGTGCTATCCCACGCTCGAGACGAAACGCGTCCGGGGACTCTACCTGGCCGGTCAGATCAACGGCACGTCGGGCTACGAGGAAGCGGCTGGGCAGGGACTCTTGGCCGGCCTCAACGCGGCTTTGAAGCTCTTGAATCGACCGCCGTTGATCATTGGCCGACACGAGGGCTATCTCGGCGTGATGATCGACGATCTGACGACAAAGGGGGTGACCGATCCCTACAGGATCTTCACGTCTCGGGCCGAATACCGCCTGTTGCTCCGGCACGACAACGCGGATTTGAGGCTCACTCCCAAGGTGTTGGACCTTCCGCACCTCTCACAGGAACGACGCGACCGTTTCATTGTCAGGCGAGACGCGGTCGAGCGGGAAACCGCCCGGCTGAGGTCGACGTTCGTGACCCCGACGGAGGAGCTCAATGAGCGGTTTCTTGCCACGGGAAGCCGGCCGATCGTGGGACGAAGGACCCTGGCTGAGATCTTGAGGCGGCCGGAGGTGGAGTTCGAGACCCTCGTCCGGCTCGGTCTCCTGGAGGGGGGTGTCCCCAAGGACGTGGCTCTGGAAGCCTCCATGCGAGTGAAGTACGAGGGGTACATCGCCAAACAGGAACGCATGCTCCTCGACTTCCAGAGGCTCGAAGAGATCGAACTGTCCGCTGATGTCGACTACCGGGACATTTCCAACATCTCGGCCGAGTCTCGACAGAAGCTGATGGAAGTGAAGCCTCTCTCGATCGGTCAGGCGAGCCGGATTTCCGGAGTCAGAATGTCGGACATCTCGGTCCTCATCGGATGGGTACGCCGACATCGGGGCTGAGAGTCGGTCGAGACCCGATTCGTCAGATTGAGCCGACGAGCCAATGCGTCCGTCTCATCTCTGGAAAGGATTCCTTGTCGACCCACCGGATCCCACCGGATCCCGGCCCGCGTTCTCCTCGATCTGTTGGATTTTCAGGGATTCCAGCCTCTCTTCGAGTGCCCGTATCAGCCGGGCGTTTTGCGCTCCTCCCCCCTTGGTGACCCCCATCACAATCATCACCATCACCAGGACACTCATCACGAACATCGCAGGGTCGCCTTCCGTGGCGATGATCAGGATTACCAAAGGAAGGGATGCTGCCAGGATCCGCAGAGTCTTCCGGAGAGTCTCCCGATTCATCGCGTCGAGCTGCTTCTCGAGTGTCGCAATCCGGCTGGCCAGGTTCGGCTCCACCGGCGTTGATCCAAAGATCTGGTCCGGGGACAGGTCCTCTTCGATCACCGATGGCTGAGCCGCAGCACGTGATGGACGGAAACCTGGAGTGGTAACGGACCCGCTTCCCACGGATTCGCGCTTCTGTCGGCGGTAGATCGCCACGGCCGGCTCAAGGGGCTCTGTCCCTCCGCACGCGTAGGCCGGACACTTCCCATTGGTGGCCCAACATTCGCGATGGGCCGGGATGTCACACTTCGAACAGAGAACGAAATCTCCCCCGACTATCGAGGCTCCACAGAATGCGCACGGGACTTCCTTGCCTTCGGCCACGCATCGACTCCCTTGACCCAAAGATCCGAAACGGCTAACGTCGATACGGCCACGCAGGCAGGTCTGCCCGAGAGGGCCCGGCGTTTCGGTCCTGTGGTATGGTATCCAACAGCAACGCTCTCTGTACGTTGATTCATGGGTATTCCATCTTACAATGAACGTTGGAGGCTCAGCCGTCAAGCCCGTTGTCAATGCCAACGTGGTGCATTGCCGGGTCTCGAGTGTTAAGGTGATGGCCAGGTCGGATCTGAAACGGCCACTCAATTGTATGTGTTCATCTCTTTTCGGAACCCTTCTGTCTGTCCGCTGTCCGGCGATGGGAGGGGCTGGGTCGATATCGATGTCGAGATCGGCCGTACCGTATCATTAGCGGTCGCGACCGTCGGTTGCACCGCGCGGACTGTCCGGAGGTTTACTATGAGACCGCTCTGCCGGCCGATTAGTGCGGCACGCCGCAGCGCCCAGGCAACGGCTCTGGGTCTTCTCGTCTTTTTGTTGTCGGCCTTTGCGCCTCTGCCGTTGTCGGCCTTTCCGGATCCCGACAGCGAGTTCTTCGTGGATCTCACCGGTCAGGTTCGCGGTCGCGACAAGATGGAGATCGGCCGGGCCCTGCGTTCGGCCTGCGAAGAGTCGCGGGTCCACGCCATGTTGGTTCTGGTCAACTCCATGGCTGACTACCCCGACATGCCACAGGAGATCTTGGCGTTTTCCAACAAGGTGGGGACATCCTGGAATGTCGGCGACAAGACGACCCACAAAGGGTTGGTCGTCGTCTTTGCGGTTAAAGACCGGAAATTCGGGGCCGCGCCGACCCGAGAGCTCAACATTCCCAATCTCTCGGACTCGATCCGCAACTCCATGCAGGGCCGGGTCGTCGGCTACCTCAAAGACGGCAACGTCTCCGGGGCCATGAGGGTGGCGGCCTCCAACATCGCCGAACAGCTTCCCGCCATTTCCCAGGGGACGGCATCCGGCGCGATCAATCCGAACACCCGGACGACGACGACCACGACCCGAAGGGTCGTCAGTCCCGGCTACACGAGGCATTACAACCACTCGAGCTCCGGTTCCGGCTGGTTGGTCGGCATCATCTTCTTGTTCGTCGTCTTTTTCATGATCAGTAGCGCCTTCTCAGGGGCTTCCCACGGTTATGGCCAAGGGGGCCCCGGTTATGGGGGCGGCGGCGGGTTTTTCTCCGGAATGCTCACCGGCGGTCTTCTGGGATGGATGTTCGGTGGCCACGGAGGCTGGGGCGGCGGATACTACGGCTCAGGCTACGGCTCGGGCTACGACGAGACCACCACGACCACGACGACCGATTCGTGGTCGAGCGGCTCCTCAGACAGCGGGGGAGGCTCGTTCGACAGCTTCGGTGGCGGTGGCTTCGACGGCGGCGGATCGTCGGGAGAGTGGTGATGATGTTGGTCCGTGCCTCCCAATTCTTCACGGACGATGAGCGAAAGCGCATCGCCGAGGCGGTTAAAAAGGCCGAATCGACGACGTCCGGAGAGATCGTCCCGGTCCTCGCAACCGCGTCGGGCAACTATGATCGGGGACTGTTCCTGTCCGCGATCACGGGGGCTGTCCTCGCCACTCTTCTGGTCGTGGGCGTCTATTTGCTTCCTCTTCCGTTCCTTGCTCACGACCCCTGGGCGGTCCCCCTCTATATTGTGATACCTGTTCAGCTCCTTGGGCTGATCGTTGGCTACCGAGCGGCCCGATGCTGCGACACCATCTGGAAAGGTTTCATCCCGGCCAAACTTCTGCATTCGGCCGTGGGAGCCGGTGCATTGAACGCTTTTGCCGATTTGAACCTGTCCGGCACTCGAGACGCGACCGGAATCCTGATCTATGTGTCCCTCTTTGAACGTATGGTGGTCGTGCTCGCGGACAAGGCGATCAGCAGCCAACTCCCTCCAGAGACCTGGAACGCCTTGCGAGATCTCCTGGTGTCCTGTCTCAAGGAAAACCGCGCCGCGGACGGATTCGTGGAGGCGATCGCCCGGTGCGGACAGATTCTGACACCTCACTTTCCGATCAAGCCCGACGACACAAACGAGCTGGCCAACGACCTTCGGATCATCGACTGATTCGTTTTTCCACAGACTTCGACCCCGGCTCGGGGGCTTCTCCCGCGGCCGGGGTTTTGTCAAGAACCCGGGTCTTGAGGTCTTGAGATAGTCCTTGCGTGGACCTTGTGGCACTTCTATAATGACTGCCATGAATCGAGCCAAAGTCGAGGAATTGATCGGCCGGATGCGGGCCGAACAGGAAACATCTCCAGAACTTCTCGCGAGCGTCACGGAATCGTTGACGGTCACGGACAACGTCGATCCCCTGTACCGTGAGTTTTTCGGCGACTTCTACGACGAGGCCAAGGGGTTCACCCAGAAGGTCTCTTCGTATTTGGCGGAGTTTCGTGGAGGCGTCTACAATTCCGTCAGCATCAGCGAGTCCTTTCGGCTTTCGCATATGGTGAAAGGTGCCGCGGCCACAATGGGCTACCGGCTCATTTCGACGCTGGCTGCGGGCATGGAATCACTCTTCGTCGATGTGAAGGACGGCAAACGAAAGCTGTCCTCCAACATCGTCGACCAGTTGCAGACGCTCTTGTCCCTCATTGAGGAGCATCTGGAAGAGCTCAAGCAGGCCAACTAGGCGCTCTCTGCGTCCCAGGAGCACTTGTTCGGAGTCTCCGACGTGGGGCTTTTGGGTTTTATACGATACGAATGCCCGGACAGACTCCTTGCGACCTGGATCCTTTGGTTCTCTATGCCAGAGAACTGGGCGTGGAGTTGACCGCTGCGGCCTGTCAGCGGCTCGAACGGCTTGTGAGCTTGCTTCTCGAATTTAACGAGAGGGTTCATCTCACGAGTGTCGTCGATCTCAAAGAGATCATCGATCGTCATCTCTCCGACTCGATCGCTTTGGCCTCGTTTCTGAGCCCTTCTGCACGTAGAATCATCGACATCGGCTCGGGATCCGGATTCCCCGCCCTTCCCTTGGCCATCCTCCGTCCAGAGACGCATTTCACACTCGTGGAGTCCAACGGCCGTAAGGTCGCCTACCTTCGCGAGGCCAGTCGATCGCTCGGACTCAGCAACGTCACCGTGGAAGGAGAGCGGGTCGAAATCGTGGCTCGCGATCCGCGACACCGGGAAATCTACGATCTCGCCATTGCCCGTGCTTTTGCCTCGTTGCCAGTGGTTCTGGAGTGTTCTCTTCCCCTTCTCTCGATCGGCGGCCGACTGATCGCTCCACGAGGATGCCACGCTCTGGACGAAGCTCTTCAGGCAACGGGCATCCCGGAACTCCTGGGTGGCGAATTCGCGGGGGTCGGTCGGTATCGACTCCTGTCAGGCGTGGAGCTTGAGACGGTCGTGGTGGTCAAGACGACCCCCTCTCCGGCACGCTATCCTCGACGTCCTGGTTTGCCAGCACGACGCCCTCTGACATGTGGAAAATGTGGAAAAACCTGTGGATAACCGTCATGAAAGGATCTGTCGTGTGGATACTTTGGAAAGCTGCTTCAATACAGTCAGGGAGCGACTCTCCAGCGGTAAATGCCACGTCATGAGTTGATCCACGGCGATCCTCATGGCTTTTCGGTCGCGAGGAGCTGGGGCGACTCCGGGGGGAATCGGAAAGGGATCAGACCGAAGTTGCCCCAGTGCGAAAACAGCGAGCCTCGAGAGCGAAATCTCGGTCGCGCTTCCGGCAGCATGATGGGAACAGAGCACTCCCCCGGCCCGAGCGTCGAACGAGACCGGGTCGGTCTGGACCTCGACGGAACACTCCACGCACGGACCAAGGTCGGGCGCTAACCCCAGCGCGTCGAGGAGACGGAAGTCCCAAGCCAGGCGGCACAGCGGGAGGTCGGACTCTCCGTTGTCGAGACACTCGAGAAGTGTCATGAGAAGTGGAAACGCCGGCGATCCGGCGGGTCCCTCCGGATGCGTGGCCAGCACAGCCTCCACGGCGTAGCAGATCAGCGCGTACGAAGAGGGGGTCGCCTTGGCTCGAGAAAACCCGGATCGAACCTGCGCCTCCTCGAGAAACCAGACCTCATGACGGCGCACCAGACTCACGGACTCGAGCACACCGGTCATCAGGGCTCCCATAAAACGCTTCTGGCTCTTGAGAGCGACTGGCGCCCTGGCGTGAAGCAGTCCGGCCACGGGCGAAAGAAGCGTCACCCACAGATCAGCCTCGCCTTGGGGCGCAACCTTGAGGATCAAGGCGTCGAGCGACAGGTGGCGGGCTTTCATCTCTAGGCCAGCCCGACGTATAGGAACACGTCGTAGAGCGCGTGAGACCAGGCCGCGATGCCCAATCCGCGCACCACGTAGAGGGCGGAGAGAACAAGGCCCGCGAAGAACCGAAACAGGAAGGGCGCCATTCGGAACGGTTCTCCGAAGGGCCCGAGATGGTGGAACAGAGAGAAGAGAAGGGCCGCCCAGACGACCGCCATACAGCCCGCGCCTACCTCGTCCATGCAGAGGATCCGGCGAAAGAAGAAGACGAAGAAGGCGATCAAAAGGACTCGGAAGACGAGCTCCTCGTAGACGCCGGCTCCCAGAAAGAGCATGACCTTTGTGGCGATCCCCTGGCTCCCGAGCGGGGCTGAGACGAAGAACACTCGGACCAGCTTTCTCGAGATCGCTCCAATCAGTACGGCCCAAATGCAGCTTTCCGTGAACATGGCGGCGAACAGATGCCCCTGCAAAGGCTCTGTTCCCTTTCTGTGAGCCGTGAGAGCCCCTAGGATCACGATCAGGGAAATGACCATGGCCAATGGCAGACCGTCGATATTGAGAAAGGCCAGAGCCTCTCGCAGGATCACATCGGCGCCATTGCGAACCTCCACCGGGTGATGGACGTTGAGGATCAAGGCCAAGAGCTCATAGGCGATCACGAGGGGGAGGAGGAAGAACAGGCTGTAGGCAGGCTCTCGGGTCGTCCTGAAGTAGTACCCCAGGTAGGTCCCGGAAGTGAGGCCCCCGTCCGCTGTGTTGGAGGTGACCATCGAGGACTCTCCTCTTTAGCCTGTCGGGAGACACCTTGGCCCGTTCTTCGGCCCCAAAGGGCCCACTCCGGATCTCGGACTTCAGACTGGAGCCGCGTCGGACCGAAGTCCAACAGGCTCCTAGACCTTTTCCTTGAGCTTGGCCAGAAGATTGAGCGCCGATAAAGGCGTCAGGGTATTGATGTCGATGTTCTTCAGCTCGATCACGACCGGATGCTCCACGATATCGAAGAGCAGGAGCTGTTCCGGATCGCGTGCAACTCTCCCTTTCTTGAGTCGCCGACGCTTGGTCTCGACGTCCCTTTCCTCGTTTTTTTCCAGTTCGAAGAGGATTTCACGGGCGCGTACGAGGATGGCCTCCGGCAACCCTGCCAGCTGCGCGACGTGGACGCCATAACTCTTATCGGCAGAGCCCTCCCCGACCTTGTGGAGAAAAACAACCTGATCACCCTTCTCCAGAACCTTCGTCGAGAGGTTGGCGATCCCACCGAAGAGAGTGGCCAGTTCGGTCAGTTCGTGGTAGTGAGTGGCAAACAGGGTGCGAGGTCTTGGCCCCTCTCCCCGGTTTAGGAATTCGATGATCGCCCAGGCAAGCGAGAGCCCATCATAGGTGGACGTGCCACGGCCCACTTCGTCGAAGACCACCAGGCTGCGATCGGTCGCGTTCTTGAGAATGTACGCCGTCTCCTTCATCTCGACCATGAAGGTCGACTGCCCGCTTGCGAGGTCATCGGACGCACCGACGCGGGTGAACACCTTGTCCACCGGCTCAAACTCCATCCGGTCGGCTGGAACGAAGCTCCCAAGCTGGGCCATGATCGTCAAGAGCGCCGACTGCCTCAGGAAGGTCGACTTCCCGGCCATGTTGGGGCCGGTCAGGATGATGATCTGTCTCGACTCGCGGGAGATGACCACGTCGTTGGGAACGAACGAGCCGGAGGGAAGCATCCTCTCGACGACGGGATGTCGTCCTCCGAGGATCTTCAATGTCCCTCCCGTAGCGAATTCGGGACGCACATACCTGTTCTCCACGGCGACGAGCGAGAGAGCGACGAGTGCATCCAGCTCCGCGAGCGCGGTGGCCGTGGACTTGAGCGGCGACACAAGAGCCTCCACCTCGCGACGGAGCTCCGTGAACAGCTCGTATTCGAGGCCAGAGGCTCGCTCCTCGGCCGTCAGAATTTCCGCCTCTCGCTGCTTGAGGGCCGGGGTCACGTACCGTTCGCCGCTGGCCATGCCTTGCTTTCGCTGATAGTCTTCGGGGACCGACTTCAGGTTGGAGCGAGTCACTTCGATGAAGTATCCAAGGACCCGGTTGTACTTGATCTTGAGCGATCGGATTCCCGTTCTCTCGCGCTCAGCTTCCTCGAGTTGGGCCACGTGAGCCTTGGCATCCCGGGAGAGGCTCCTGAGCCGGTCGAGCTCCGGATCGATCCCGCTGTTGAAGATCCCGCCCTCGGTCAGAAGAAGGGGGGCCGGATCTGCCAGCCTCGATCGAAGTCGTTCGGCGAGCGGTTCGAACAACTCGATGCGTTCGGACAATCGGGTGAGCCCTAAAGAGGCGATCTGTCTTTTGATCTCGGGAAGACGCGAAAGGGACACGGAAAGTCCGGAGAGATCTCTGGGGGAGGCGTTTTGTGAGCTGACCTTCGCGAGGATGCGGGGAATGTCGTAAACCCCCGAGAGGATTCTCGAGAGTTCCTGGGCCGATCCGTAGGCGTCGTGCAGCTTTCCGATGCTGTCCAAACGCTCTTTGATCAGCTCCCGCGAGAGGAGCGGATAGAGAAGCCACCGGCGAAGGAGTCGACCCCCCATCGGGGTTCGCGTTCGGTCCAAAACCCACAAGAGACTCCCCTTCTTCCCCTTTTCTCGAAGAGTCTCCACCAGCTCGAGGTTGCGGACCGTCGTCGGATCGATGGTCATCGTCTCATCGAGGCTGTAGGAGACGAGCCGGGAGAAATGCTCGAAGGTCGACCCTTGGGTTCGGGACACGTAGCCCACCAAGAGTCGGAGTACGTCTTCTTTCTCCGGTTCCGCCGTTTCCCCCGAATAGGCCGCGAACGCCTCGGGCAAAGGGCGATCCCAAAGCTCATGCGCTGAGGACACAGAGCTCATCGCCCCGGGAGGAAGAGCGAGCAGCTCTTGGATCCTCACCAGGAGCGGGTCGTCTTTGAGCGTCGTTGGAAAAACCACTTCGGCCGGCCGGATTCGAGCGATCTCCTCGAACAGTCGTTCGGGTGCGTCTTCGCCAGCCAGGCTCGTCAGGTGAGCGTCTCCTGTGGAAAGATCCATGGTGGCCAGGGCCCAGCGTTCCTGACGACGCGAGATTCCCAGGAGAAAATTGTGGGATGTGCCGGCCAGGAGTTGGTCTTCCGTGATCGTCCCGGGTGTCAAAACCCGCACGACCTGCCGTTCCACGAGCCCTCGTGAGAGCTTCGGGTCGGACGTTTGCTCGCAGATCGCGATGCGGTATCCGCGCTTGAGTAGCCTGGACGCATACTCCTGGTACGCGTGGTATGGCACTCCAGCCAGCGGGATCGGCTCCTCCCCGTCCTTTCCCCGTGACGTCAATGTGATCTCGAGTTCCTTCGCGGCGACGCGTGCGTCATCGAAGAACATCTCGTAGAAATCGCCGAGACGGAAGAACAGGATGGCATCCTGGTGCTCCGCCTTGATCCGGCGGTATTGGTCCATCAAGGGGGTGGAGGCCGACATGTCAGGCGATCCTCCTGGCTAATCCCTCAGTCATGCGGCTCTGAGCTCTGACCATCCTTGGGATCGCCAGCTTCCGAGTTCAGGGAACCGACCGTCTCGGAAAGGGACGCAAGTTCGCTCGTTCCGTGACGGACAGCACCAGGGCCAGGGGAGGGGGGGGCGCCAGGCTCCAAAACCATCTGGGTGTTCGGATCCGACCGACCAACCATGACGGAGGTCTCTGGGCACGGGCTCATTCCGGTCTTGGCGTCCTGCGAATCCGCGTTGATCCCGGTCATTTTGGCAGAGGACCCGGGATGCGGGCTGATCCCTTCCAACCAGACCTTCGGTCGGGTCAGGTCGTTCATCAGCCCCAGAAGCGAGTCTTCGGAGATTTCCTCCAGATTCTCATCAAGGGGATCGAACGGACACAGCATCGGCCCAAACGGATCGTTCTCGGTCATCGCGTACTCCTACTTGAAGTCGAGCTTTTTTTCAATGGAACGAAACTCGGGCAGCCTCCGGAGCGAGGCCAGACATTCCTCCCTCTGGAGTCTCAACCGGTCGGAGAAACCGATTTCAACCGCCCTTTCGAGCAGCTCGACGGCATGGGTCTCCTCACCGGCTCTGGCATGGACGCAGGCCAGCTCATAGGTCACCTCCGGATCGCTCGGTTTCTCTCTGAGGTATTCCTCCAAAAGCAGGCCAGCTCCCTGCCAATCGCCCACCTGTTCCCGCAAACGGGCGGTCCCCAGGGCCAACACTCTGTTCTTGGAATCGAACGCGAACGCGTTCTCCATATGGGGGGCCGCTTCGGAAGCCCGCCCTGTGGCGAGATAGGACAGAGCCAACTGGTAGTACAGGACCGGCTTCCCCTCCATGGACTTTCGAGCCCTTTCCAGATAAGGGATCGCGTCGGACCAACGGCGATGATCGAACAGGTAGCTGCCGACTTCCCACGCCAAGTCCGACCGGTCCGGGTCGATCTCCAGCGCGCGCTGGTAGCTTCGAAATGCACCGTCGAAGTCCCCGAGCCTCTTGTGGAGGGATCCAAGCTGGATCTCGAGGGAGAGATCGTTGGGGGAGATCTCCCTGAGTCGTTCGAGAGCCGTGACTGCCGTGGTCCAGTCTTTGAGGAGGTTCGATGCGTTGGCCAGGAGTCGCCATCCGACTTCATAGGTCGGATCGACCTCGGTGGCGCGTCGATATTCCAGGGCCGCCTCCTGGACTCGCATCTTTCCCTCCATCATCCGTCCCACGTAGACGTACGCGTCAGCCATTTGGCGGTCGCCGGGTCTGGGAGGAGGTTTGACATCATCTTCATCACTGGCAGTGGCTCTGGCGAGCGCTGCCGCGATGACGTCCGGATGGATCATCTCCTTGCGAGTGGCGCGAAGCCCCCCCCTGGAGGGAGGAGATGTCAGAAGAGGTTCGACCGTCTCCTCCGCGGGATTCGGATCGGATTCTCTCACCGAGAGGATTGAGGTTCCTGATGCCGTCTTCTCCACGGGATTCGGATCGGACGCCTCATCGAGCGAGATCGAGACCGGCCGATCGACTGCGGAAGGCTCCTCCCACACACCTTCCTCTGTCAACGGCACTTCCCCCTCGAATCCATGGTCGACGGATGGCGCTCGGATGTCAGCCGGAGCCGGCCCACCCCAGAAATCGACCGGTCCGGAGGTCGTGACAGGCCCCACAGAGGCCGAGCCCTCCGATTCCTCGGGGAAGGGTTCTTCGAAAGACCTCGATTCTTCGAGGAAGGAGACCTCGACAGATCGCGGTTTGTCGGCGACATTCAGTTCGAACGCCGTCTGCTCGACGATGTCCGATTCCGACATCGATTCCACGATGCCTTTTGGCTCGGTATCGAGCGGTTGTGCAACGGGCCGTCGGTCGTCGATCGGTTCCTGCCTCGCCTCGACCTCCTGTGTCGCGGACAGTTCCGGTGGCCCTGCCGACTCAGGACTCTCGACGTTTCCGGCATCCCTGCTCGGCTCTGGTTCCGGCTTCGATTCGACCCGGTCTTCGACAACGGTGGCGTCGATTACCGTGACCGCGGTCGCCAAGGCCCCGGCCTCCTTGTCCTTGGCCTCCTGTTCTCCTGAGCCTAGATCGAAGGTGGAAGGCGCGGGTTCTGTCTCCTGGACTGTCTTCTCAGCGGTCTTGTCGATCGTCTCTCCAAATTTCGCGGCCAAAGGCTCCAAGGCTTCCGAGACCTCGGGCTTCTCCGATTCCTCGGACCCCAAGGCTCTCTGGAAGCACTCGATCGCCTTCTCGACTTCTCCTGACTGCATGTAGAGCTCTCCGAGGGAATCGAACGCCTCGGAGGCATCGGGATCGATTTGGACCGCCCGCTCGAACGCCACGATGGCGTCTGCCTGCCTGCCTTGCCCGATCAACAGACGGCCCAACCGCACCCAGGTCTGTGGAGTTTTGGGCGCGAGCTGGATTGCTCGATCGAACGTGGACTGCGCCTCCTCGACTTTGCCTGCTTTTGCCAGTGCATCCCCTAAGGTCAGCAGTGCCTGTTGTAGCGAAGGATCCTTTGGCGGGAGCGCCCGGTAGCAGGCCGCCGCATCGGCCAGACGACCCTGTTCCAGATGCAGGTCGCCCAGCCTTCGACGGGCCATCACGTAGTCAGACTTGAGCATCAGGGCGTTTCTGTAACAGACGAGCGCCTTGTCCGGATTGCCGGCCCGCTGAAAGGCTTCCCCCATCGCGAACTGAACCTCTGGCGATTTTTTGTCGAGACTGAACGCCTTTTTGAGAGGCCCCATGGCTTGAGCGACCGAACCGATGTCCAGGAAGGCCAGACCGAGCCCCACGTGCGCCGAAACGTCTTGGGGATCGTCCACGGTGGCTTTCTCGAAGTACCGCACAGCCTCCTGCGGTTTTCCCAGAAGTCGATGGATTTCACCCAGCTTGAAGCACGCTGGTCCGTATCCTTCCTTGAGTTCCGTGGCGCGGGTCAGGAAGCGAAGCGCCGATGCGTCATCGTGAACCTCCAAGAACGCCCGGCCGAGGAGATAGTGTGCCCGATGGGACCGGTCGTCGAGCTCCACGGCCCGCTTGTAGGCGGAGATTGCTTCACCTATCTCACCGATGGCGAAAAGCGCATCGCCCAGACCTGTGTATCCGGTGAAGGCGGTATCAAGAACCGACGCCTTCCGGTACGCGGTCACAGCTTCCTCGTGCCGTCCCAAGAGTCCGAGGGCATCGCCCAGGCCAGAGTAGCCCCCGGGATACGCGGGGGCCAGAGACACCAGCCGACCAAACGCCCGCACGGCTTCGGCACCCTCCGCGTTCTCGAGGTGGATCATGGCGCTCTGGAAATGGATCCCTGGCTCCGTGGGGAATCGGACGCGAGCGTCCCGGAGGATCTCCTGGGCCTTATCCTTGAGACGGCCCTGAACGTAGGCCTGGGAAAGAAGCACTGCCGATCCTGCCGTTGCACGCGCTTGGTACGACCGTTCGAGCATGACTATGGCCTGGTCCACCTCACCCTTGCGAAGGTGGATCTCTCCCACGAGAGCAAGGAGCTCCGGATCGTCTCCATCCGCCTGGATGCCTCGGTCTAGAGCGTGCTGAGCCTCCTCGACGAATCCGAGCCGCAGGAAGAGCCGGACTGCCCTCGACAGCCCCTCGGGCTCTTTCCCTTGTTCGATCGCGCGGCGATAGGAGTGGAGAGCTTCATCCTCCTGGCCGAGCTGTTCGAGACAGATCCCCAGACGGAAGTGAACGTGGCTTGAGCCCGGATCGAGCTCCGCGACCTGCCGATAGCGACTCACCGCCTCCTTGTGCTGTCCAAGCCTCTCGTAGAGGTGACCCATTCGCTCCAGAGCCGTGGGGTCACTCCCGGAAAGCTCCGCGGCCTGGATGTAGTGATGGAAGGCTCGATCGATGGAACCGACCCTCTGGCAGAGGTCTCCCATTTCGAGCTGTACGCTCCAATCGCCGGGGTTGATGCCCAGGGCGGCGTGGTAGTGTTCGAGCGCAGAGAGAAAATCCCCGTTTAAACCCAAGAGTCGAGCAAGCTGGATGCGGGGCGCGCAGAACGTTGGCTCCAGAGCGATCGCCTGCTCATAGAACCGGATCGCCTCGTCCTCTGCGCCGGTCCTGACCAGCACCCACGCCAGGTTGTGGTACGCGCGGGCCAGCTTTGGGTCGAGATCGATCGCGCTACGAAGCCATCGAATCGCCTCGTCGAGCTTATTCTGGCGAGAGAGAATGGCCCCCAAGTTCGAATGGGCGCGCGCGTCGGGCCACTGAGCCGCCTGCCGGGCGAGCAACTCGGCCCGTTCGAGATCCCCCTGCTCGGCCACGACGCAGGCCAGGCTTCCCTGGCTCATGGTGAGACCCCAAGCGGCCGTTCGCCTCGCGTCCGAAGGTGCCATTTCGTCGAGACAGCGGTCCCGCCCTGGTCCTGCGCCGGCATCGGCCCCGCCGGAGTCGGACCAGAGAGCCAGCGCTCTCGTGAGTGAGGTTTGGGCTTCCGCCAGCCTACCCTGGCTCAGCCACGCGACACCCAAGTCGTAATGGCACGCGGCATAGCCAGAGTCTGTTGCCACGCCCTTCTTGTACGAATCGAGAGCCTCCTGGAAGCGCTCCGCTCGCCAAAGGGCGTTGCCGATGCCCGTGAGTGCGCGAACGAACCCTGGGCCAAGAGCCAGCGCCCTTTCGAAGCTTTGGATCGCCTCGTCGATCTGGTTCATCTCGAGCTGGCAACAGGCCAGGTTGAACGGGGCGAACGGCTGGGTCGGATTGTCCCTTTCACACCGGGCATAGATCTCCGCGGCCCGTTCGAACTCTTTCCTGCGAAAGTGGATACTCCCGAGGGCGCTCAGCGCCGGACCGTAGCCCGGTTGGAGCTCAAGAGCTCGTCCGAAGGCGCAAATCGCATCCTGTCCTCTCCCCAGATTCTTCGCGACCAAGCCCCACGCAAACTGGACGAGAGGGTTGAAGGGGTCGAGAGTCAGTACTCTTTCCATCGCGATCCGGGCTGATTCGAATTCTCGTGACAAGAGGTGGCCGAAGGCGAGAGTGAGCTGACCTGGGAGGTAGTCCGGCTCCAATTCGCACGCCTTCTTGAGCGGCGCCAGGCACTCTGCTGGCTTTCCGAGCCTCAACAAGACCACACCGAGTCCGTACTGGGCCGCGAGACATCCGGGGTTTTTCTCAGTGGCCGTCCGATAATGGGGAAGAGCATCCTCCAGGCGCCCCAGTAGAACCAGGCACGCGGCCAGGTTCACCCGGTCGGTCGATTCTTCACGGACGTTGATCGCCTTCTGAAAATGGGTCACCGCTGACTCGAGGTCGCCGGCCTTGAACGCGGTCGAAGCCAGTCCGCGAAAAGGGGCGACCTGTGTCGGGTCCAGCTCGGCCGCCCGCTGATACGTCCGGATCGCCTCGTCGTATCGAGCTTGTGTCTGGTAGATCCGCCCCAGGCAAAGAAGGCTGTCCGGGCGGTCGGGATCCAGCTCTAGAGCCTTGCGCAAGAAGACTTCCGCGTGTGCGAGGTCTCCCTTCAGTAGGTACGCCCGTCCTAGGTTGGCGTAGCCTCTCTCCCTCTGGGTTCTGGCCTGAGCAGCTTCCAATGAAGAAACCTCCAGCTTTTCACTCTTGGAGTTCTCATAGCGCGAGACAGGAACCATGTCAATTCAGATCACGTCATGTTCCGCCGACGGCGGGAGATCCATTCCGCGCAAAGAAGAAGCAGGAGCAGGGCCAACAACTTGCCGTCATCGATCCAGAGCACGTTGGAGGGAATCGTTTGAACGATCGGCGCGGCGTCGAGCGCCACCCGTGACAGAGACCGATCGCCTTCCGGGAAGAACGCTCCGCCGGATTGGGGACCGAGCTCTTTGAGCAAATCGAGATCGGCGAACGGACGGTCGAGTTCCTTTGAGTCCTCCTGGACCAGGAGCCGTTTCTCGATCACGCCCTTTCCTGGAACCGCAACGGAAAGGGTATGAACGCCAGGGGCATCGGGAACGAACGATCCGGAAATCCCGTCTTCCCCTCGCGCGAGCTTGAGCGAGGCCAGACGTTCTCCGCCTTCCCGGACCACGGAGACCACGACATCCCCCGGAGGCAGAAGCCCCTGGTAGTCGTTGACCCCGAGGTCGACGGTTTCGCCTTGGAGGTACCGCGCCTTCGGCACGATCAGGGCCACTCCGAGTCCACGGGACTGGTCGGTCATCCAGTCGAGGAGGTTGGACATGAAGGTCTGGTAGACCTGATCCTTGTCGTCGGCCGAGGCGGGCAGCAGCTTCAATAGATGGGTCTCGCACGTGTTGAAGTACGTTACGAGCCCACGACCCGCGAAACGGTAGGCGATGGCGACCAGATCTCGTGGGTAGTAGGGGAAGCCGGCCAGCACCGTCGTGGCCAGACTCTCTCCCGACTGCTGGATGGAAAAGACCGCGGTGGGGAGGATGGGCGGCAGGTTTTTCCAGGCCAGCAGATTGGCCTGAGGGTGCGGAAGGACTGTGCAGACCGGATGCCGCAGCCCCTGGGGGCTCAGGATCAGGTTCATCCTCCGCGGAGTCTCCCACCGCCCCTCCGGTTTTCCCACAGGAAGCACCCTGGAGAGCTCCGAACCGCACAGATCCTCCACATCATCGGGGCTCGTGCCCAGGATCAGCAGAGATCCCTCGTTCTTCTGAACGAAATCGAGCAGGGACGGAATCTGGCCTTCCTTGAAGCTCCGGGACGCGAAACGGCTCAGAATCACGAGCCGATGTTTGGCGAGATCGGTGGAGGAGAAGTCGAACTTCTGCCCCTTGAGCTTGAGCTCCCGAGCCTCGAGCGAAAAGCGCGGATCCGCGGCGATGACCCTCCGCAGGAAAGCGGTTTCCCAGCTGGGTTGGCCGGAGAGGAGCAAGAGCTCACGCGGTTTTTCCTCGACGAGCACGGCAACGTCGCGAGTGTTGTTCCGATGGGACAACTCCCCTTCCACCCGTGGAAGGGAGACCCGGTACTGGATCAACCCGGCCCGATCGGGCTTTACCGAGAACTTGATCGTCCCCGTGCCTCCGGCGAGTTCGACCCCCTTCTCTTCGAGAAGGCGTCCACCAGCGGACAGGGACACGGGGTAGCGCTGTTTTCCTTCCAGCCCCACACTTCGAATCCGGGCGGTGAGACCGACAATGGAATCCTTGAACGCGATTTCCGGAGCCTCGAGGCTTTCGATCGCCAGATCTTTGAACGGATAGCTCGTCTTACCGATGCCGGCTACATAGATCGGCGTCGGACTGGTTCTGGCCCATAATCCGGGCGGTGACGAGCTCGTATGCGCTCCGTCGGTCAGGAGGAAGATCGCCCTCACCCGCGACGGATCGAGATCAGACGTCATCCGCTTCAAGGCGGCGGATAGATCCGACAGAGAGTCCTGAGGCTTGAGCGTCTTGGGGTCGGACACAGCCCTGATCCGAGAGCCGAACGCCCAGCAGGAGATCACAAACGCGTGGCCGTAGGCGTCTTTGATGTCGGAAAGGATGTTCGCGGCTCGCTCCATGCGGGTGCTGGACAATCCGTCCGTCAACGACATGGAGACAGACGCATCCACCAGCACGCGGACCTCGGGCTGCTGGAGCTCTGTTCGTTCTCGGTGGATCGTGGGGACGAAGACGAGCAGCGTCAATCCGGCCAGAAAGAGGTATCGAAACGCCGACGGCGGCCTGTTCTTCCAAGGATGGCGGACATAGTTCAACCAGGTCAGCGCTACACACGACAGCAGCGCGGCCAGCGGCAGGGCAAACTTGAAAAAAGGGATCCAGACAGCGTTCACAGCGAGACCGGCATTCTAGCACGGGGTCGAGGGATGGGCCAAGGCGAAACCGTCCCAACGTCCCAAGTGACATCCACCTCAGCCCCAGATTTTCGTTTCTTGCAGTTCGGGTGGCCCGGTGCCATTCTTCTGAAGAGTGACGTGTCGAGGAGACCCGTTGCCTGACAAACCTTAAAGCTCCAAAAAGCTCCAAAATGGCGAACCCTTTCCCCACGGAGTGCGCCCGCAAGTATCGCCCAGAACGTCTTCTTGCCTCCGGAGGCTTCGGCTCTGTCTATCTCGCGAACCAGGTCGACCTGAATCGTCCTGTCGCCGTCAAGATTCTCCACTCCGAGGTCCTTCACGATCCGAGCCTGGTGGCCAGATTCCATAACGAGGCGCGTATCGCCGCGACCCTGGCCCATCCCAACGTCGTCATGGTGATCGATCATGGGGTCGAAGGCGGGAGCCCCTGGATCGTCTACGAGTACGTTCCCGGGCCTTCCCTTCGAGATCGGCTCCAGGACAAAGGACGCATGCCCGTGTCAGAGGGGCTTCGGGCTGTTCACCAGGTGGCGGAGGCTCTATCGATCGCTCATCAGAAAGGCATTCTCCACAGAGACATCAAACCGGAGAATATCCTCGAAGCCAGTCCGGGCCACTACAAGTTGACCGACTTCGGGATCGCCAAGTGGTCCAGTGAAGGCGCGGTGAAGACCCAGGCGGATCTGATCCTGGGAACCCCAGCCTACCTGGCTCCGGAGCAGATCCTGGGCAAACCGCCCGGCCCCCATTCCGATCTCTACAGCCTGGGTGTCGTCCTCTTCGAACTCTTGACGGGTCAGCAACCCTACCAGGGGAACAGTCAGGCGGTTCTCCTGAAAAATCATCTGGAAGCTCCGATTCCGGTACCGAGCATGGTCGAACCGGGCCTCCCTCCCTCCGTGGATCGACTTGTCCAGAGGGCTCTCGCCAAGGTGCCGGCCGATCGTTTTCTCTTGGCGTCTGATCTGATCGAGGCGATCGATGACTGTCTGTCTTCGCTCGAGGAGCGCACAGGAAGAACGACCGTCGAGATACCATTGCGTCGTTCCTCGATGATGCGGACCAGTCGGGCTGCGATGACCGCGGTCCAATCTCGGTCAATGGCCGTGCGGATCGAGCCAAAGCCGCGCTTTCCACTCGTTCTGGCGATCCTGGCTTTCTTCGTATCGATCATCGGGATCGGGATCTGGGTGCGGTCGGTTACGCTGAGCCGACAACCGAAGGAGCGCAAGCCGGTCGCGAGTCCGGCCATCGTCACCGCAGCCCAGTATGCTCGGGACGCGGACCGGCTCTCGCTTCTTTTCAAAGAGATGCTCGATCGGCGTGATCGGCTCCGCAGACTGTCCGGCCTCGTCGGTCACGATCCGGCCGAACTCGTTGAAACCGTTCACAGTCTCCATTCGGAAGCCGAGAGAGCGGTCACGGATGTGGGCCGGCTGATCCAGACGATCTCTCGGATCGAGTGCGAGGCATACCCCACGCCAATCCCGGTTTCGACGGTCCGCGTCCGGGCTCTGGCCTGCAGGTTCCTCTGCTGTCTTCAGGTCCAGGAAACCAAACGCCTGCAGGACCGCCTCAAAACGAACCCGTCGCAATCCTCGAGACGCGGCTTGCGACAGACTCCCGCCATCGACGACTCCTCGGAGTTCGGTCTGCCCGGTAACGCCCTCGAATTGCTGGAACGCTACGGCAAGGCCCTGCCCGACGCCCTCATTTTCGCCGCGCAGTCCCCGAAGGCGGGTGCCGACGACCTGACCGTGCTCCTGTACGATATCCGGCTGGTAGCCAGTGGCCTGCGCCGGGCACAGCGAGTGCTTTCGGACTCGTACGCCAGGATCATCAACGATCTCAAGGGGACCTTTTCGAGGATGAACGGGACGATGCTGACCCCGCTGGGGGCGCTCGCCTGGAAGACGTGGGAGTACTACCGGACCGGTCAGGATCTGACGATCTGGCGGACGGATCATGACCATCCGGTCTCGACCAAAGGCTCCAGACCCATCCAGAAATCCCGGGGGTCGGTCCAAGGTCTCTTGCCCTTTGAAACCTACTGGCAAGCGGTCGTGAGCCTCAGAGAGAGCTGCCCTCGACTGAGACCCGGATTTGGACTCGATGTCATTCGGGCGCCTTTTTGGGACATTCAGAGGAGCTTCGATTGGATCGAGGAATTCGATACGATGACAAAACGGCTTCTGGTACGTCCGGATGAGCTCAAAGAGCAGGTGGACCTCCATCGCGCCGTAATAGAAAGGGAGGTCGAGGTCCTCTCTCGCGTCTGTGCGTGTCTGGAAAGGGGTTCGATCATTCCGGAAGAACCGGCGTGGTGGCTTGCGGACCAACAGACGCAAGTGGCTGCCCTCGCGCTCATTCGCTGGTTCGTCCTTCAAGAATCGCACGTGGAGGATCTTTTCAAGGAGTTCGCGGGCAATGCCATCGGGACCAACCGCAAGAAGAAACCAAGCCAAGTCCATCCGGATGCGTATCGGCTGTCGAGTCAGTACTTCGATGCGGCTTTCAAGAGTTGGACCATTGTCCGTGGGATCCTTCCTCGGGTCGCTCCCATGCTTCCCGATTCGCTCTCGACTCTGGGTTCGATCGCTCGCCGATTCCGCATCGTCGAGGACCGGATCGGCCCCTCCTGTCCTTTTGAGATCGATCGCTACCTCATGCGACAAGGGGAGCTCGAATCCAGGATCGGCATACCTCTGGCGAGCCTGGTGAAGGCCTTTTGGACTTACGGATACCGTGAGGACTCCTCGGTGATCCAATCCATGGCCATACCGGCTCTCGAAGAGTTGCGGCAACGGTCTCCCTCTGACAGCGCAATTCTCGACAAGATCGAACAGAAGTTGCGGGACATGGCCAAACCGGCACGCTGAGAGATCGTCAGGAGCCTGTCGGCGTGTGGCTCCGACACCCTCCATCCTCCATCCTCCGGCCTCCATCCTCCATCCTCCGGACTGGAGCCGTGTCTGACGAAGGGTTGACGGGCTTCGGGACCTCCGGCTTACTCGTTCGTGCCATTCGGGTCGGCTTTGGAAACGCCCCAGTGTCAACCTGACACGTCCATCGAGGTGGATGCGTCCAGCTCAACACGAGAGGGTTTGATTCGCTTCCTTCCACGAAGAGTCTGAAGGAGACGGCGGCCGGCCGTGTGAACGGCTCAGGGCACCAGCGGCATGTTCCCGGATTGGCACGTTCTCTGCTTCACGGTTTTCGCCTCAAAGCCTCGAAAAGAAAGAGGGAGAGCGTAACCTCGAAGCTCACTCTATTACGAGATGAATCACGGCCCCTGGCCTTCCATGAAGGGAGCGCTGCTATGGCGAGAACGACCTCGACGATCGTGCGCTTCGTGCTTTTGGCGGTCATCACATTCGCAGCCGGTTGCGCGAACACCGGGACAGCTCAGCAGGCCGCGAGTCTGATCACCGGCAGCACATCGATCACACGAACCATCCGGACCGAGAGCCCGGTCGGCTCCGTGGTGTTCACCCCATCGCAGGTGGTGAACCAGTCTGGAGTGGGACAGGTTGCCTCGGTTCAATTGCCCGATGGCGTTTCGGTCTTTGGCGAATCGTCCGACTCTGTTGTTTCAGCCGACGACTCATGGACGCGAGGCGGCGGATCGACGGACAGTACGACCGTTGAACCTCAGACCTCTTCGGGCACCGAGGTCCAATCTGTGCTGAACGGTTCCTACGACCCGCTCCCGGGTTCTCTGGAGACGCAGAATCCGGAGGGTGGAGCCACGAGTTCGTTGATCACTGCCGGTCCTGCGTCGACGGTCTCGTCGACCGAACAGACACCCGGAGATCTCACAGCCTCAATTGTCAATGCCGGGGATTCAAGCGATCTATCCTCCACGAGCTTCACCGGTGAAGGAGTCTCCGGGTCATGGTAGACTCCGAGGAGCGAGTCTCGATGAAACAGCTCACGCAAGCGTCTCACGTCGCCAAGGGTTCCATCCTCAAACACACCGTTCGAGCCTTCGGGGCCTTCTCGAAACCGGCCGCGTTCTCCGACTTGCTTCCGTTTCTCGAACACCCAGACAGATCTGTTGTCTGCGGCACCATCGAGTCCATGATCGAGCTCGACCGAGACATGGCCGTACGAATTGCCAAGCGACTCGTCAAAAGCGCGAAATTGCCTGTGGCTTTTTGGGTCACACTGATCCTATCCCGCAAGTGCGAGCCGGAGTCGAGAGAATTTTTGCTGGGACTCACCACCTCCACTCGAACCAGAGATCGCTTGGCAGCGCTCGTCTACCTTCGCACGCGGTCCCCCCGGATGTCGGTCCCCATCGCGTTGGACATGATGCGCCGGGAACGCGATTCCGAGGTTCGCGCTCTATTGGTCAGACTGCTCATACGACGTGCGTCTAAGGGACATGTCCTACCGCTTCTGGAGTTGAGAGAAGATCTCAAGGCTTCGGTGGGGGAGATCGACAGGTTGCTCGACAGCCTTCAGGCTAAGCGACAAACAGGTAAAACCGAAGGCGACAAGAGTATTCCACCGGTCACCGACCGAACGATGATGGCCAAGACGAAAGAAGGCGGCGTGGAGAGACCCCCGAGGCCGAGAGCCTTGAGACCTCGCCCGGCGTTGGTTTGCCGGCGGATCGTCCCCTGTCTGGATCGACGTGGAGTCTTCGGTTTCTTGGCCGGATCCGTGGCCCTCCTTCTCGGCGTCGGAGCTCTTTTCCTGACCTGTTCGCCTCCTCCTCCCCGGATACCCCCAAGTCCCTCCCAGCCTCGGCCTGCGAATGCGCTGGGCGACCCCGGCTCCAGTGTGGATATCGTGGGCGAGGTCTTGGAGATCCAGAGTGAATCTCGCTGTGTTTTTATCGAGACCGACGGCGCGATGAGGGTCCTCGTGCGGCTGTCGAATCGGGATCTCGAGAAGCTCGTCATCGGAAGGACCGTGCGGATTCACGGAGTCCTCAAGCCCTTCAAGCTCGATGGAGCCCACGTCGTCCAAGGGCTCTCGGTGGATCAACACTGAGCCGGCATTGTCTTTTAGAACCCGTTCCACACCCACGAGGAATCCAAAGCGATGAGGCAGGGCTCGACCGTGAAGACCGCCGGCCCAATCCTGGCCGAGCCTGCTCCGGGCTCGAGGGGTTCTGTCGTCACTCTGATCAGTCGTGGGATCGATCCGGAAGCTGAACCTTGGAGGGCGTAACCCGGAGGGGTCTGGTACTCGAGACGGAAGTCGACGCGGGCAAAGGCGCGTCCTCCCAGAGGCTCGACGGAAATCGGACCATCCGGACCGCATCGGACCTCACGATGAACCCGCTCCCCCTTCCTGTGGGTGTAGCGGATCGTCTGTTTCTCTCCATACGATTTGTCCCATGGATTCCGACTCAAGTGGCTGGTCAGCACGAGAGCCTCGTGGTCCAGCCGAACGGTCTCGGCCGCATGGACATCGGCCTCCAGACGGCTCGCCAGGAGCACGATCGAATGGGTCACGAGAAGGTTCCGTTCGATGTCCTGGCCCTGCTTCAGAAGAGGCATGAACACGCTCCAAACGAGCACGGACAGAATCGAAGCCAACATGACGGCCATGATGGCCTCTGCCAGGGTGATCCCGCGTCTTTTCACGGCCAACGACCGAATCGAAGAAGCGGTCCGTCCTGTCAGACTCGATGGATCGAACATGTCAGTCCGTTGCCTTGCGAGCGATCGTCTTGCTGGAGAAGCGAGGCGAAACCCCGACGTAGTAGTAACTCGGCCTGTACCTGTTGCCTCGAGGTCCCACCTCGAACCCGGTGAGCCGCGGATCGTGATGGATGCTGACCCCGCGAATCTTTCCTTTCTCCGGACGTGCCAAGACGAGACTTCCCGTGATCCGCGCGTCATCGAACTCGTAGTCGGAACCCAGGGTGACGAGAGTGCCGTGAAAGGACCCTCTCACCGTTGCACGACCGTACGCGATCACACCGATCCGATCTCCAGCCGTGGGTGGTCTGAGGTCGCGGATGATGACCGGACCGGTCACTGCGAACACGACCCGTCCCCTTGCGTCGTAAGGTGGTTTGAGCACGAAATCCGACCGGTCGTTTTCGACCCAGACCAGACCATTGAGGGTCCTGGTTCCGGTTCGATTTTCGATCTCGGAAAGGAGCATGGAAAGCGCCGCGTTGATGTCGATGGTCCTGTCGGAGATGGCGAAGAACGCCCTCTTCTTCATCGAGGCAGTGTCGGTGTGAGCCAAATCTCCCGTGTAGGCCGCGATGTCCCTCGGATTGGTGAACTGGATGAACATCTCTTGCCAGCGATAGATGGAGTTTTGATACTCCAGTGTCGATTCCGCGAGCTCGCGGATCTCGGCGAGGTCGCGAGAGGACAAGGTTCCGGAGCCTCTCTCCACAGCCTTCGCCTTGTCTCGAATCGACATGTCCTGTTCGATAACCCGATTCCTCCAGCTCGAAAGGCTCTCCGCCAAGTCGATCATGGGACCCGAGATGTCACTGTGCTTCGTGAAGGTCCGGCGTGAGGCCACGACCATCGGGAACCGGAACCTTCGAACGAGCTTTCCGTGTGACCCCGCGTCGTCAGCGGAAGTTGTCGGAATCCGGTCGAGGGTTCGACCGAGACCGACGAGATCCTCACGGCTCAATCCCGTCGGCATTTCTCGGGCCTCCATCAGTTTCTTCACGGCTTTCGAATAGCGAGATTTGATTTCCGAGAACGTCTCGGCCGCGGAGTTGACGGTGTCACCGGCCAGCAAGGGGTTCGCGTCCATCAGGAAAAGCGATGCCTGGTCGAAGGGAGGCACGATTCCGGCAAGGAGGACTTTGAAGTCCTGCGTGGCCTCCACGCGTCGCTCGACCCGCAGTCGGTTTCGCGTCACCGTCACGCTGGCTCTGTACGCCACCGATCCGAAGTGTTCGTTGAAATTGTGGAGGCCGTTCTCGAACAGCCTTCGGAACAGGACTCTGGGAGGATCCATCGTCAGAGAAAAATCGTACTGTCTGGAGAGTGGCATTCGGCTCAGAATCTCTCGAGTCCGTCCTCCTGTTCGTACCCGTCGAATCGAGTCCGCGTCGATCTCAAACCCTGGAAGAGGGTCAATGGCAAACGGCTCGCGAAACTGGGCGAAGGCGCGTTGAGCTGGATCGTTGACAGAGGACTTCACCGCGAGCTGGAGCTCTTCGACGGCTGACTCGGCAAGAGTGGTCGCCACGGCACCGAGCTGGACAGCCACCGCCTCGTCGAACACCGTCTCGGCGTAGAAGGATTGGTGAAGCTGGAGCAATGATAGGATCAGCACAAGCAGAAGGACCGTCCCAAGCACGAGCCCGGATCCTGAGCCTCTGCCTCTGAACTCCGCAGGCTTCCAGCCCTTCTCCTCGGCGGCCACGCCCGGATCAAAGCGAGCAGGAGCCTGTTGAAAGGTCTCTTGACCGGACACCCCCTCCATCTTGTCCCACCCCTATCGGACGAACGACCCGGAATTGAATCCGTGTACTATGATCTTCGGGCTCAACCGTGCGAGTTGTCGAGCTCCTTCATCGAGGTTTATAGTGGAAGCCGGATTCCCGCAGGATTTGGCTCATGTTTTCGGCAGATCGAGCCCCGGATGCCTAGCAGTCTCTGGTGACGAATGGGCCCACGTTCTTCCTGACGAATCCTTCAATCTGACGAATCCTTCAAGGGGCCAATCGAGGGCCGAATGATCCGGACCTGTTTCGCGGGATCTCTGGTGGAAATCCTGATCGCCTTTTCGATTTTCGCCATTGTCATCGCCTCTCTTCTCGCCCTCCGGACCACGAGCAAACGACAGGCGACCGTTTCGTTTTTGGAGGTCCAGGCCAGTAACTGGGCCCGACAGGCTGTGACCCATCTTACCTCCATGCCGTATGAGGACCTTTTGCTCATACGAACCAGGGCCGTTGAAGACAGCGCCTTGACCACCCCGTCCGGGTTTCCAGGTGAGCTGAGCCTCAAAGTGGTCGATGCCGACGTTTCCACGCCCGTCCCTCGGATGGTGAGGGTTTCCGCAACTGTGATGTGGTCACCCTTTGGAAAGAACGCACGGGAGGGTCGATCTTCTGTCACGCTGGAGAGGATCGCCGCGTGCCCGGAGCTCGCGCTCGTCCAGAAGCTCGATCCCTGAGCACCCATCCCGATGAGCCTGTCGGACTCTCATCCGACAAGGCTCCAGTCCGAAGGCTAGAGACTAGACACCAAAGACCGAAGTCCAAAGACTGTCGAAGGGGCCTTGAGGCCCCCCGATCAATCAACAGACCTCGGTCCCGAAGCCTCTCTTCAGATCGATGCTCGATCAGGCCGTGAGGATTTCCGTCAGCTTTTGGACGGCATCGTCGAGCGTTGGCTCGTCGACCACGAGCGGAGGTGCGAGTCGGATCACCTGCTCGTGGGTCTCCTTGGCAAGGATGCCTCGCTGCATCAGGGCCTCACAGGCCGGGCGCGCTGGACCGGCTTCTCGCTTCAGCTCCACGCCCACGAAGAGCCCCTGCCCCCTGATCTCCTTCACCTTTGGAGAACGAATCGTCGAAAGCTTCTCCATGAGGTACTTGCCCAGGCGAGCCGACCTTTCCGGAAGTTTTTCGTCGACGATCACGGATAGGGCTTCACGCGCCACCGCGCAAGCGAGAGGATTGCCACCGAACGTGGAGCCATGGTCCCCGGGCTTGAAGACGTCCATGATCGCCTCAGAGGCGAGGATGGCCGAGATCGGGTAGACCCCACCGCCCAAAGCCTTTCCCACGATCATTACGTCCGGTTTGACACCCTCGTGTTCTGAGGCGAACAGCTTGCCGGTACGTCCCAGCCCCGTCTGGATCTCGTCCCCGAGAAGGAGGACGTTGTTGGCCTTGCAGATCTTCGCGGCTTCGGCCAGAAATCCCTTGGGGGGGATGACGATACCCGCTTCGCCCTGAATCGGTTCCACGAGGAACGCGACGGTCTCCGGTCGAATGGCTCGTTCCAGAGCCTCCACCGACCCGTAAGGGATGATGTCGAATCCGGGAGTGAAGGGACCGAAACCATCCCGATACTGGGCGTCGGTGGAGAGACTGACCACCGTCGTGGTTCGACCGTGGAAGTTTCCTTCACAGGCTACGATCCTGGCCTGGTCCGCCTTGACTCCCTTGACCTTGTAACCCCACTTCCGGGCGACCTTGATCGCGGTTTCCACGGCCTCGGCACCGGAGTTCATGGGGAGGACGCGGGCATATCCTGTCAGTTCACAGAGCTGCTTGAACAAGGGACCCATCTGGTCATTGTGAAAAGCTCTGCTCGTCAGGGTGATGCGGCCTGCCTGCTCGACGAGGGCCTTGATGATGCGCGGATGGCGATGCCCCTGGTTCACGGCCGAATAGGCGGAGAGCATGTCCAGATACCGCCGTCCGTTCACGTCCCAGACGAAACAGCCCTCACCGCGCACGAGCGTCACAGGCAAGGGTTTGTAGTTGTGAGCACCGTACTTTTCTGCCAGGAGAATAGCCTCGTCCATTGGTCCCTCCTACAGGGTCGATTCGAAGGCCGCATCTTACCGCGCCCATCCCTGTGGGGTAAAGCAAGAATCTCGGCCCAAATCCTTCACCTCATTCTGGCAAACCCAGTGATCATGAGCATTTCGAGGGCATACACTTTCACTTCCCTGGACCCCAGATGTGCCCCGGATGCAAGAAAGAACGAAGTCGCCGCGACCCCCCACTCGACATCACCGTTCCAAAGGTGGTGGGGGACCCCCGAGGTG
>Ga0074195_1000905_pt1 | contig 48765 bp, 50 predicted proteins | sample EPASupsiteHSE623_FD_64525 | JGI IMG/M metagenome (GOLD analysis project Ga0074195, IMG submission 64525) | Bioremediated contaminated groundwater from EPA Superfund site, New Mexico - Sample HSE6-23 | ecosystem: Environmental > Aquatic > Deep subsurface > Groundwater > Contaminated ...
CGGGATATTTCTTTGTAAAATTTGGCGCGAATAGCTACGGCTATTCGCGCCAAATTTTCCGTCGAAATCTCCTCGCCATCCGCCGTCTCGGTCCTCGCTATCTATTGCACAATCCGGGTTGAAAAGCTGGGAATACATCCGAGGAAATTCTATGCCCTGGTCCGGCTTGGTATCATTGAAAAATTAAGTTGGGGAACGTACAGGCTGGCATCGCGCCGAGAGCTTTCAAATCCTGATATTGTCACCGTTGCCGTGCGCGTTCCCAACGGGGTCATCTGTCTTATATCGGCGTTATCGTATCATGGCATTACCACGCAGTTGCCGCGTGAGGTTTGTATCGCCTTGCCGCAAGGCGCTTCCGTGCCCAGAATAGAGTATCCGCCTATCCACGTCTTCAGGTTTTCGAAAGAGGCGCTTTCCAGCGGGGTGGAAACCCATCAAATAGACGGGGTAGCGGTCAAAGTCTCTAGTGCTGAAAAGACTATTGCGGATTGTTTCAAGTTCCGCAACAAAATAGGCATCGGCACGGCGCTGGAAGCGCTCAGGATGTATCTGCGGCGGAAAAGCAAGGACATGGATAAGTTGCAGAAATACGCCCGCATCTGCCGTGTGGAAAATGTGCTGCGCCCCTATTTGCAGGCCCTTCAGCAGCAAACCAAAGGCATTTAGCGGTTTGCATATTGCGTCTGCAATAATATATACTATTTGCAAGTATGCTATTCAAAAGGGAATTTGCTGCACGGTTGGAAGAAGACCTTCGCGCCCATCGCTCTACGCTATTGCTGGGTCCGCGCCAAACGGGGAAAACCACGCTGATAAAAGCTGTCTGCGCTAAATTCCCGAACCGGCTTGAATACGATTTGCGGTTGCCCTCATTGCGCCAGAAGCTGGAGCAGGACCCTGAAGTGCTTATGCGCGAAATCCAGGCATTACCAAAGGGTAAGAGGCCGCTGCTTTTTATCGACGAGATACAAAAAACCCCCGTCATCATGGATGTCTTGCAGTATCTGCTTGATAACAAGATGGCCACGCTTATAGCCTCCGGCTCGTCGGCCCGAAAGCTGCGCAAGGGTAAGACCAACTGGCTGCCCGGCAGGATAAAGGCGGAGTATCTTCACCCGTTGTCATGGCAGGAACTGCGCCTTATAACGCCTCAAGGCTACAACGCGAAACTTTTTGAAGAGCATCTGCTTTTCGGCGGTCTGCCCGGCATTATGGCGGAAGCGAACAACCGGCAGCGCGCTGAAAATCTGGCGGCCTATACAACGCTTTATCTCGAGGAAGAAATCCGGCAGGAGGCGGCTGTCCGGCGATTGCCGTCTTTCGCTAAATTCCTGCAACTGGCTGCGCTGGAATCCGGCTCAAGCCCGAATCTGAGCAAGATAGCCAACGAGGTGGGCGTATCGCACACCACGCTCGGCGAATATTATCAGATACTGGAAGACAGCCTTATCGTGCATCGGATAGATTCTTTCGGGCATAGCCGTTGCGCGGTGCTGAAAAAGCCCCGGTATTACTTTTTTGACATGGGCGTTCGTAATTCCGCCGCCTGTATCGGCCATGAGAAAGCGGTGCTTACGTTGCAAAGCGGCGTACTTTTCGAGCACCATATCATTCTGGAACTGATAGCCCGCAATCGCGGCGATTATAAGCTTTCTTACTGGCGCACAAAACAGGGTCAGGAAGTAGACGTGATTATCGAGCATGGCGGCAAGGTGATTGCGCTGGAAATAAAAAACACCGCCCGGCCAAGGCAGGAAGATTTCAAGGGGCTAAAAGCGTTTGCCGAAAACACGAAGTGCGACAGAGCGTATCTGTTGTGCAACATTGACCGCCCCCAGAAGTTTCCGCAGGGGCAGGCATTGCCTTGGTGGCAATTGGACACAGTTTTGAGATACTAAAATTTATCCGCAAAGCGCGCGCATCACATATTCTGCAGTTCTGCAGGCATCAATAGTCAGCAGGTGGTTCGTTGTTCCAACCCTGGACAGGTAACAACCCTCCTTAACCTGAATCTTTCAGTTGCTTGCGGAATTCGACATAAAATGGCTTCATGGCTCCGACTCAAAAAACTGCTTACAGGCCTACAGGCCTGCTCGCATTTTTTTAAGCCGAATCCATTTCGCCCTTTTACGTCTCGGTTCTCGCAATCAACTGAAAGATTCAGGTTAATTTCGTTTCTCGGCAGCGTTTTTGCGCATGCCTCGCATAATCCCTCGGTTTTTGCGATGAACATTTTTGCGAAAGGCGTGTGTGCTTGGACAGCGAGGCCGTAGGCGGGTCATTTCCTTGCACTTTTCCGACGGCAGACCGCGCTCTGCCTAAACGCACGCGCTGCCAAAACTGGGAAAAGGCGCATGTAATGATACGGGCGCGCGTACGGAGCGGTTTCGCGGGTGGCGTCCAAATGTAGCCTAAAACCGCCTTGCATTCGGGCGGAACAGGCTCTATCATCACACTGAGACGAGATTATGAACGCGTACAATAATGGCGTACCGCGCATGAAATATTTCATGTACGCGCGCAAGTCCACCGAAAGCGAGGACCGGCAGGTGGCGTCGATAGATTCGCAAATCGGCAACTGCAAAAAATCGCCGCCAATGACGGGCTGGATGTTGTCGAGATACTGTCCGAGTCCAAATCCGCGAAAGCGCCGGGGCGCCCCGTCTTCAGCGAGCTGATAAAGCGCATAGACCGAGGCGATGCGCAGGGGATAATCTGTTGGAAGTTGGACCGGCTCGCGCGCAACCCGATAGACGGCGGCACGATATCGTGGATGCTCCAGCAAGGCAAGTTGCTGCATATCCAGACTTATGAACGCGCCTATCGTCCGTCGGACAACGTGCTGATGATGTCGGTCGAGTTCGGCATGGCGAACCAGTACGTGCGCGATTTGTCTACGAACGTGAAGCGCGAACTACGCCGCAAGGCCGAGTTAGGCTGGCGTCCCGGCAAAGCGCCGCCGGGCTACCTGAACAGTCCCGACAAAGAAAAAGGCAAACGCATCATCACGCCGGACCCGGAACTGTTCCCCGTGATACGCCGCATGTTCGAGCTGGTGCTGGACCGAACGCACACCCCGCCCGCCGTATGGCGGCTTGCAACGGAGCAATGGGGCATACGCGCGCATAACGGCCACAAAATCCAGCAAAGCACGTTTTACCGGATGCTTTCAACGCCGTTTTATTACGGCGCGTATGAATACCCCGTCGGCAGCGGCATCTGGCATCAGGGCAATCATACACCGCTTATAACAAAGGCAGAATACGACAAACTGCAAAGCATAATCCGCTCGAAGATAACCACCCGTCCTAAAAACTACGATTTCCCGTATCGCGGCTTTCTGCGCTGCGGCGAATGCGGCGCATTGATTACGGCGGAATACAAACGCCGCAAGTTAAATGACGGAACCATCCGACAGCACACCTACTACCATTGCACGGGCAGACGCACGCCTGATTGTTCGCAACGCTCGATAGCCGAGCATGAACTTAAAACGCAATTAGAGTCGCTCTTATCCGGGATAGAATTGCCGCAGGACTTTTGCGACTGAGCATTGGAAACCTTAAGCGGCGAAAGCGCCAAAGAAGCCGAGGTCCGTTCCGGGATACTGGACCAGCGGCGCAAGACTTACGACGCCTGCGTGAGGAAACTGGACAAGCTTCTGGAAATGCGGCTATCCGGCGAGATAGACGAGGCGCAATTCCTCGCAAAAAAGGAAGAGTTGGTAAAAGAAAAGACATGCTTGTCGAATCTGCTAAAGGACGGCGATAAACGCATCGACAACTGGCTTGCAAGGGCCGAGGAGGCGTTCAATTTCGCCAGAACAGCGCGCAACCGTTTCGACAAAGGCGATACCGTGCAGAAACGCGAAATACTGACGGTGCTTGGCACGAACTGGACGCTTAAAGACGGCAAAGTAGCGGTCAGTTTGGATGAGCCGCTAAAACATATCGCCAAATGCGCCGCCTTGGTGCGCAGAATTGACAGAAGCGATACAAAGGCGCGGAAGCGCGCTGAAACCGCGCAGGAATCGCAACCTGTCGCGAATAACGCGGCAAGTACGCCAATTGTGCCGGAGTATGCGGGAAATGCGCGAACCGGCAGAGATTCTATGACAATCGCAGCCGAAAATGCCGGAACGCCTCTCGGTGCGAATCCCAGTGCCGGTAAACCGGAAAGTTTGCGAAATAATAGTTTCCCGACGGAGAACGCGACTTCGGTGCGAACCTCGCCATGTCCGGTGAAAGCCAGGTTCGAACCGAAAAACAGCGCGACCCGCCGTCGAGAACCCGGCGAGTCGCGCTATAATATTCCAAATGTCCTCCCCGATTAGTACGGTAGATAGAACCTTTTCCGTGGCGTTTCGGTGGATGTGATTGTCTTAAAATAGTGGTTGGATATCGGATATGGTAGTCGACTCAGATTGATTGCGTAAGACTTTCTTTACGGGTTTTATATGTTCTTGTTCTGGGTCCAACTTTATAGCTGTCTTTATGCACACATTTCCTTTATCAATTAAGCCCTGTTTCAATAAGCATTGCCCTAGTTGAAACCATGGGCGGGGGTCTTGCGGTTTTATTAAGGTTGCTGCTCTAAAAACAGATTCAGCCTCTGAATATTTGCCCTGATTCATCAAGAGGTTGCCCAAAGCCATGTTACACATAATGAGGCCGGAATTCATGTTTATACAATTGCGATAGGCAAATTCCGCGTTCTTGCTATCTCCCATATTTAGATACGTTGCGCCTAAATTATTCCACACCACATGCTTGTCAGGAGATTCAATTTTTAATGCTTCACGATATATTTTTACTGCCGCCTGATTATCTCCTGCAAGCCAGTATAAAACAGCAATATTGAATTTAGCATTCAAGCATAGGCCAGATTTTGGTGATTGGCAATCACGACAATGTGTCGCAGCATATTCATAATGCTCTTTTGCTTTACTAAAATGGGTCATGGATTTATCAGCCCGCCACAACATCATGTGGCCAAAACCAGCATAGTAATGTAAGTCAGCCACGATATCTTTATTATCATGAAACTCCGGAATAAGTTCCTCAAAAAGTCGCGTGGATTGAATCCTATTCCTTGCTTCATGTTCCGAATAAGCGAGTATCAATTTTGTGAATCTTGTCCACTGCGCGGCAGCCTCATCAGGCTCAATAACACTTCGCAAACCAGTTCTTTTGAATCCGATAGGGATGGGGCCCTGTTCTATTGCGATTCCAAAATTTTCAAGCGGCTTCGTGAAAGTCAAATACAAATTTATAACTGATTGGTCAGATATTTCACCTATGTTGCCCCAAACAACTATTGCCGCATTATGTTTTAAGCCGTAATTTCTTGCTATTTCATGACACATCTCATCACGTTCACACTCTATGTTCTTCTCCAAATTCCGCACTTCAAATTTATTGCGCAAGTCAGGGATAGAATTTAATTCTTGTTTCAATCTACTAGTTATTCCCGTTCGATTGCTTTGTTTATCATCATTAGTGAGTTGCGCAAACCAAATGCCAACCAAATCTTTCGGTGTTGGCGTGGGATAATTTGCTTTCATGATTCCCGTTAAGCTTGGAATAGGAAGCGCGAAATTGGTCAAAGGAATTGAAACTTCTGGATTGCTGGTCATGCTCCAATACATAATAAATATTACGAGAGACCACAGCATTTTGTTGTAAAGCAGCTTTTGCCACTTATTTTTGTGTGGAACGAGCTGCCTTGTCTCGTTACATATGCTCGAGGAATACTGCTCCGATACTATTTCTAGGTCAAGATTATACGAGCAAGCATCAATTCCCTCAAGTTGCCCATCGACAGTAATTTGAGTATTTGGAATATCCCATGGGGGATTTGGCTTAAAACTTAAGTTATATCCGCTAGAGCATTGTTTCGTAGTCCCGTTTTGTAGCGTAATAGTTGACTGTTTGTTTAATGGTATCTCTCTATCGCCATCACGTAATACCCATTTTCTGCATGTGGCTGAATGGCAACCAATGGGCAAGTTAAATTTAAAAGAAAAAGTAAATAGGGTCGGCGTAACTCTATAATATGCAATTCGGCATTGTTTAAAAATAGCAATCATTTTGGCGAGTTGAAAAGCCATACAATTAAACTCTAAATTGATTTCCCACAATCTGTCGTCCATCTTCCATGCGTATATGGTCAATTTCTATATATGAATTCTGGAACCCGTATGCCCAACTTCCGATGGTTCTCATCGGATGCACCTCCGATAATTGCATCTCATTACACCATCGTGAAAAGGGATGTGTTGATGCGAGTGGACCATGTTCACGTATTATACGTGCCCATTCCTCTAAACTTGTCCATTTTTCCGTACATTCACTACGAATATCAGTCAAAACTTTTTCGGGGTTTCCCTCAAAAGTTTTAACCACACCATTTTTTGCAAACAACTCAATAAATGAATAAATACGAATAAAAACTGGCATGATGTCTCCTTTTAAATTTATTTACTTCTAGTTTCGCAACTCATCCAGCGAGACCCAATCGCCGGGGGCGCGCTCGTATGTCCATGCTCGCCAGCCGTTAACACCGCATTTTGTAATGGCATGTGCTGCTTTGGATGGAGATTTAAATTTTTCACCCTTGAATGTGATAAAACCGTCTTTTCGCACACGGGCCGCATGTAATTTGCCCTTATATCGGAATTTTATCGGGAAGCTACGCTTTATGTATTTAGCAAGCATAGCTTCTGAACCAGAGCGTTCATATTCTTGCTCTGTTTCAGGAACCCTACCGTTGCAAAACAGACCGTCCAATTCGCTGTTTTGATAGACTTTTACATCATGCCGAAATGTTTTCTCTAAATCTTGAGCATAGCCAAACTTGCCTTTTTGCCTGTTTCCGTCGGGCATAGCAATGCGGAGGAGCAGTGCCTCAAGCTCGCGCAAATGGTTATCACCGACGGTTAGGTATATGCTGAAATTGTCCCATGTGTTCGCGTGCCGGTCTTTAAGATGATGCTTTAACCGAGAACGAAGGTCGGTAGCCAAACCCACATAATACAGCTTCCGCTTGCTATAAAGCGCATATACCCCATTACGGTTGCGGACATATTTCCGGATAATGTCACTGTATTCTTCCAAGACCTTCCGTGACACGTTTTCCAGGTACTGGCAGACTAAATTTTTCATTTTTTGTTTCATGATTCCCTCATTACTTTGTTGGTAGTCCCAATTTTTCAAAGAATATGCGATGGCGCTTTTTTGCATCAGCTAAAAACTTAGCGTAATCGATAATTTCAAAGTAGCCGTATTTGCGTATAAACCCAAAATAGCCAAGGCCATCGGTCGTTTGTATAAAGCTATGTTGTTCTGCGATTTCCTTTATTTTATCAGTCAAGTTACAAATTGCGTAACAATAAAAAGGCATGTCCGGTGGAATTCGTATGACGGCTCCATCATTTTTAGTTGCTTTACCTTTTTTGATTTGGTCAATGTATCCCATTAACTGTACAAGCGGATTTTCACGCTCGTCATAATCGGTTTTTTCAGGTTTTTTGAACTCAATCAGGGTAATCGCATTAAATGGCGCAGCACTATCTTCCGAATATGCATGAGTAACATCAAATGCTGCATGAAATATTGCCAGGTCGGGCTCTGTTTTCCCGTCGTTAACAAGAGGAGCCATTTTTGAGATTTTTTTATCGGACGCAATATAATTCTGAAAAGCCAATTTCTCATCGATAATCCACAAATTATGTTCCCGTGATATCGAACCAGAGTCCTGTCCCATTGCAAATATTAAATCATGGATAGCCCTTTCAGCAGGGAACTTGCCATTCGACTGATGCCTCAAAAGTCCTTCAAATAAGTCCAAGATTGTTTTACGGCTACAAATATAACGCGTTAACTCTGATTTGTTTATGTCCTCGACTTTTTTCAGATATTCATGAAGTTTTGAGTCATAGTCTGATTCCATCCCCGAGGGGACTGGTGATAGAAGTTTTTGCCCAATTTCTTTAATTTCAACTTGCATTTTCTGCTTGCGTTTATATAGCTCTACGTTTAGAGCATCTGGACTTTTCACGACAGAGCGATTGATGCTTCCTATGTCCAAATAGTTCACCATTGGAACATATTCTGGAGCATCCGATTGGATATAAGACTTTATTTTCGCTATTTTCTCCTCGTTAACGCTTTGCAGTAACGGAGATAGTTTTTTCACAATGGATGCTTCTATTTGCTCCTGAATTTTTTTCCAAGACAAGTCTTCCGAAAGCAAATCTGGCTCTTCCGGTAGCGTGAAACTTGTTCGTTCTTGATTTACATTCTCATCAAAAAACTTAGAGTCAACATAGGCAGCGTATACAAGGTCTTGCTTGTCACCAAGAGTTAGTAGCCCCTCCAAGTCTGGGATTTGCTTATCTGTCAATTTATTTTCGGTGACCACCCGTTGATTGGCACAATAACACACTTTATGTTCTTTAACATGTGTGTTTTTCAAGAAAACATGATTTACAGAAAAGTTTTCGTTTGCGACCGGAATAGTTTCCGTATCCGAGGCAACGATGAATTCAGTTTTGAATAGTCCATTGATATTAAGAGTCTCCCCGTCATCATGCAGAATGAGCTCGGGACAATCGTTCCGTCTAAAAAACTCCAAGCAATAGGCAATGATATGTGAAGCCAAAGTAGAACTCCGGTAATGACATTTCTCGGAGTATCTTTTTTTAAATCCATCTAGTTTAATGATGGTTTTCGTTTCGGTAGCTGTCCATGTAATATCGGTGTGACTTTTTATCCCATCGCCATCCGGACTAAATTCAAAAGTCCTTTTGTGAAAAGCGCTACCATTTTGATAAATGCTTTCAACCGTAATGTTGTCGAAGCATACCAACCATGAAAAACGACCGACCCCTTTGCCGCCACGCAAATATTTATAAGTACTTTCGGAACGGTTAAAAGAATTGTAATTATCCTGATTAAACCCAATGCCATTATCCTCAATAGTGATACCAGCTATGACCGGAGTGGATTTTGCGTCTTCTCCCTGCATACGTGGGTCACGAATAATTTCAATTTTGATTTTACCATCCTTTCGCTTGGTGTCATCAATGGCGTGAATTGAGTTAACAATTGCTTCGTAGAGCGGCAGCAACGGTTGTGTTACTGGAATTTTTGTATTTGCAATTTTACCCTTTAAATCGACCAACATATTTATCTCCTAAACATTCTTAGCCTATTTTGCTCCATCGTTGGGTCTGGGATTATTTTGGTATGTCGCGCGGAAGACAGTATCCGTTAGCCAGCGGCGGAAGGAGTCGTTGTCGTAGAACTGCTTTAACAGTTCGGTATCATCCTTAAGAACGGCGGTCAGGACCCTGTCCAATGCCTTATCATGTTCTATCTTGGCATTCTGAACATCAGAGTTTTGCTGCGCGTTTTGATAAGCCGAGTCGGCTGCTACTTTTGACGGAATTTCTTCGGAAATAAGTTTGCGCACACGGTCTGTGTCCGTCCACGGTATATTGCCAAATAAATCGTTAAAATTCCTAATGATATTCGAGAGCCTATCCAGTTCCGGTTCCGGCTTACGCCCACCGCCAGTTTCTACATTCGGCTCAATTTCGGCATCCGCATCCGGTAGCTTTATTGCCAGCGTTTTACGTTTTTCAACGCGGTAGCTATCCATGTCTATGCTCTCAAGAATGCCCTTTGACAAATCGTCTTCTGTCGGAGCGGGGAGTTTTGATATCAGGAAATTGAGAAATATGGAAAGCTTTTCCCAGTCGGCATTGGTATAAGTCAATATCGTGGACAAAAACGCATACGTCCTGACAAAGCTTTTTGCTTTTCCTTTGAAATCCACCTGTCCGTTCTCGTCAAGCTGTTCTTTGTAGGTTGCTACGCAAGCATCCAGAATTTTGTCTAGTTCGGGCCGGTCTGCTCCGTCCAAATATAGTTTCACCAACTGGTCAATCTGGTCTTGGGTGTAAACCTGATGTGTATCCAGCGCCGTTTTCAAATCGTGTAATTTGTTTGGGTCGGTTTCCTCGCTCAATATCGTCGTGCGGTAATAGTCCTCGAAGGCAGCCTCTATTGTCTTGCTGTCATTTGCGAAATCCAACACAAAGGTTTCGGTCTTCTGTGGATGGGCGCGGTTAAGCCGGGAAAGGGTCTGAACAGCTTTTATGCCGCTCAATGGCTTGTCAACATACATAGTGTGCAGTAGCGGCTCGTCATATCCTGTTTGGAATTTATCCGCACAGATGAGAAAGCGGTAGGGTTCTTGCTGTATCCGGTCGGCAATTGCGTTGCTCGGAAAGCCATTCAACGAGGATTCCGTTACCTTCGTGCCGCCGTATTCATGCTCGCCAGAAAACGCCACAATTGCCTTATCGGGGCTTTTTATTTCCTTTAAGTAATCCTGCATCGCGTGGAAATACTGAATAGCCCGCTCAATTCCACTCGTAACAACCATTGCCCGCGCCTGTCCGCCTATTTTGCCGGGCAGAATAACCTGCTCGTAGAAGTGGTCTACCATGATTTCTGCCTTAAGGCGTATCGCATGGTCGTGGGATTCCACATATTTGCGCAGTTTTTTGCTGGCCCGCCGCGTGTCAAATTCTGGGTCGTTTTCAATTTTTTTGACCAGCTTGTAATAGCTATCCACGGGCGTGTAGTTTGCCAGTACATCCAGAATGAACCGTTCCTGTATCGCTTGCTTCATCGTATAGCTATGAAAAGGCTTATGCTTAACCTTATCGCCTTCTTTATAGGCTTCACCGAAAATTTCCAGAGTTTTTGTTTTCGGCGTGGCCGTGAACGCGAAATAGCTGGCATTAGGAAGCAATTTCCGAGATTCCATTATGCGGTTGATTTTGTCCTCGGTGGTTTCATCTTCTTCCGCACCGCCATTTTCAGCCAGCGCCATTGCCATTGCGGCGGAAGTGCGCCCTCCCTGACTGGAGTGGGCTTCGTCAATTATAATTGCGAATTTTCGGTTGCGGTGCTCGTCGCCAATCTCGTCAAGAATAAATGGGAACTTCTGCACGGTTGAAATGATTATTTTCTTGCCGCTTTCTATAAATGTACGCAAATTGCCAGAATGTTCGGCATGTCCTACGATGGAGCCTACCTGAGAGAATTGCTTTATCGTATCCCGAATTTGCTTATCCAAGAGGCGGCGGTCAGTTACCACGATGATAGAGTCGAATTTCTGCCCGGCAGCATCTGCCACCCCGATTAGTTGCTGTGCCAGCCATGCAATAGAGTTTGATTTTCCGCTTCCGGCGGAATGTTGAATAAGATACCGCTTCCCGATTTCATTTTTTGCTGACGCAGCCAAAAGCTGTCGCACCACTTCCAATTGGTGATACCGAGGAAATATTTGGGTCAGCTTTTTGCGGCCAGTTTTCTCATCCTTCTTTTCAACTATCTGCGCGTAATTCTCAATTATATCGGTTAAACTTTTCGGCGCAAGAATACGCTTCCATAAATAGTCCGTTTGCAACCCCGCCGGATTGGGCGGATTGCCAGCCCCGTCTTTATAACCCTTATTGAACGGCAAAAACCAACAGGCCTTGCCCTTCAAATGGGTGCACATCTGCACTTCATGGTCATCTACGGCAAAATGGACTATGCAACGCCCAAATTCAAACAAACGCTCACGCGGGTCGCGGTCGCGCCTATACTGCTGCATCGCGTCTGAAACGGTTTGTTTGGTGAGGCGATTTTTGAGCTCAAAAGTTATTATTGGCAAGCCATTGATAAACAGGCACAGGTCCAAGGCAAGCTGGGTTTCATTGCGGCTGTATTTGAATTGTCGGGTTACGATAAAGCGGTTCTTGGCAAACCTCTCTGCCGCTTTCGGATTGCCAGCGGAAGGCGTAGTATAGAAAAAGTCCACATGCAGTGGCCCATGTTTTACGCCGTTGCGAATCACATCTATGACGCCGCGCTTTGAAATTTCGCCCTGCAACCGCGCCAAAAACTTCTGCCTTGTCGGGCTGGGTTGGTCAAGTTCAAGAGCTGGCAGAATATCGGGCTGGGTGTCGGATATAAAACTACGAAGATGGACTAGGTCTACTGCATATTCGCGGTCATAGTCTTTAGATTCACCAGCTATCCAGCCGGAAGCCAAGAGCTCGTCGGTAATAATACTCTCAAATCCTTTTTCGCTTATATCAGTTCTCATGCGATTGCCTCCTCGGTAATAGCCTCTGCCGGTTCATTCCCAATCGGGTCGGAATCGCATTGTTCCGGTTGTTCTATAGGCTCATTGGGTAAATTTGCCACCGCTTTACGCACATCCAACTTGCCTGTAACCACATCAGCAATGAGACTGGTACGATACTCGCGAATTAGTTTTATCTCTCTAGCAATATGGTCTTGGATAAAATCAAAACGATTAATTTGTTTTTCTATATAATCTGAAATTTTTACTTGTTCTGCTATTTCTGGCACGGGGATATATAGGTTAGAAAAAAACTCGATGGGGACTCGCTGTTGCCCCGCAGACCCTCGCATAGTTTCTTCGCCAAGCTTTCGGACAACTTGATTTCGAGTAAGATAATATAAGTATTTACCGGAAAACCCATTCCTGGGTCGGAATACATGAAACTCCGTGGAGGCGAATGCAATACCTGTTGGCAAATTTGAACAAAGTGCTCCTTTGCCGTTTTCAAAACATGGCGTGATTTTGGCAACAATTACATCGCCATTACACATATAGGTAAATCCAGATTTCACATCAGCGAGTTTAACTTGCTCAGATGTATCAATTTGACCCCAGACACCAATTCTATCCATTGGCAGAAATGTGACAGAAGTATCGCCCTGCAATTTATGGAGTTCCGACTTGGATGGCGTTATCTTTGCTATGTACTTTAGGCGTTTGATGTTCCAATGCGCCGGAATATCACCAAGCCATTCAATGCCGGAGTGTTTTAGTTTGACATCCGGATTCAATCCGCGTGTTACAGCCTTGTGAATGATACCCTGCTTCTGCTCGTTCAAAAGCCCGATGAGTTTTTTCTTCGCCCGAATATAATGTTCGCATTGACGATGTGCATGCTTAAGAAAGCGAACTATCGCGGCTTGTTCGTCTTTAGTAGGAATAGGGACTGGCATTCGCTTAAAGTCTTCAAAACTCAAATTCTGACGCAGCCCTGAACCCATTCCGTAAAAAATCTTTTTCAGGTCGTATGCGTGAAGCAAATAATATCCGTATTCAGGGCTCATTACATCAGTAGTGCGCAAACAAAGATAAGCCGAAGTGATAATGCCGCGATTCTGTGCCAAACCAACACGCAAACTATTCCAATCGTTCTGTAAATCTGTCGGTCGAATAATTATATCGCCCGGATTGACGATTTGATAAGTTTCAAAAGACTCGGGGACAAGACCATGAAGTTTTTCTGCGGGCTTGATTACTATGCGGCCATAACTCAACGACAAGACCGTGTTTTCAATGAGTCCAATATTTTTTTCTTGTTTTTCCCGATAGGCAATAAAACCGTGTTTACAATCCCACTGTTTAGGTATCTCTCCCAACCAAGATACACCCGAATCTGTGGTGGCAGGATATGGTTTAAGCTTTACCGTCATTTCCCCGCCCCTGTGATTATTTCGCCAAGCAAGCCTTCGGTCTCTTTTTCAATAGCAAGGATATCTGCACTTATTTCTGCAAGAGGGCGAAGCTGTTGCGGTTTGTAGAAATAGCGATTAAAACTTATCTCATAGCCAATTTTGGTAGAACTTGCGTCCACCCATGCATCCGGCGCATAGGGCAAAACATCACGCTGGATAAAAGTTTCAATGCCGCCTTTTTCCAAAAGCGGAACCTGCTCGCTGTCGCGCATTTCGGTATCCGTCTCATATTCAACAGTTTGTTTTTTGCCGTTGATTGTTACTTCAAAAAACCCATGCATCGGGTCAGCCTTAACCTTACTGGGATTATGCACCTTGCTTACAACCGGCTCCGCAGATTCGTCCTTTTCCGCAAGCGTGGACTGGATGAGCTTTATGCGCTTAGGCGAAAGTTTCACTCCAGCCTCATCAGCTAGTGGTTCAATCTTAGCCATAAAATTATTGAAGTTGCTATGAGGCCCATTTCCCAGCTTCTTGGCAGCGGAATCAATCAGTTTTGCCAAGTCCAATTCTTTCTCCTCCACGCAAGACGCACGGAACGCCGACAGTGCTTCTTTATTCAAATTCACGCGCAGACGCAGGGGACGTTCTACTGCAATTTTCCAATACCCAAATTCAGCATTGGGGAATATTTTGGATTGTTCTGTTTCCTTAAATGTCATGAAGGTCTTAAGGATTTTGGCTATTTCCTCATCTGATAATTCGCAATTTTTATCGCCAAGGTTTTTCCGAAGAGGCTTAAACCATTGCGTAGCGTCTATAAGCTGTACTTTGCCACGCCGGTTTAGCGACTTGCGGTTTGAGAGCACCCAAATATAGGTCGCTATGCCGGTGTTGTAAAACATGTGAAGTGGCAGTGCGATTATGGATTCAAGCCAATCATTTTCAATAATCCAGCGACGGGCATTGCTTTCGCCTTGCCCGGCATCGCCTGTAAACAGCGAAGAGCCGTTATGGACTTCCGCTATGCGACTGCCGAGCTTGGTTTTTGTCTTCATCTTGCTCATCATGTTTGCTAAAAAAAGCATCTGTCCATCGCTGGAACGGGTAATAAGCCTAAATTCGGGGTCGCCAGCGTGTTCAATAATAAAACGCGGGTCTTTTATGCCGTCTTTGCCGCCCATGCGCTCAAGGTCGTCTTTCCAATCCGTGCCATAAGGCGGGTTGGAAAGCATAAAGTCAAATTCCATCGCCGAAAAAGCATCGTTTGAAAGAGTAGATTTATCTGTGCCGCCAACGATATTATCAGCTGCTTCTCCGTCACCGGTTATCAACAAGTCGGCTTTTGCTATGGCGTAGGTTTCCGGGTTAACTTCTTGTCCGTAGAGGTGTGTGACAACTTTTTTCTTGTGCTCTTTGGCCAGCCGCTGAAGCTCTTCATCGGCGACTGTAAGCATGCCGCCGGTTCCGCATGCGCCATCATAAAGCAAATAGGTGCCGGACTCAATCTTGTCCGCTATTGGCACAAAAATCAACTTGGCCATGAGTTTTACCGCATCGCGCGGCGTCCAGTGTTCTCCAGCATCTTCGTTGTTATCCTCGTTAAAGCGACGAACAAGTTCCTCAAATATGGTGCCCATGGCATGATTATCCAATCCGGGCAATTTCACAGAGCCATCGCCGTTATAGACAGGGCTAGGGCCAAGATTTATTTGTGGGTCGAGGAACTGTTCTATGAGTGAGCCGAGTTTGTCCGCCTTTGCAAGGTCTGGGATTTGGTTGCGAAATTTGAAGTTCTCAATTATCTCTTGGACATTAGGCGAAAAGCCATCAAGGTAAGCTTCAAAATCGGATTTAAGTTGTTGCTGAGAAGTGCAGGAAGCCAAATCGCGCAATGTAAATGGGGAGGTATTATAAAAAGCCTGTCCTGCCGCACTACGTAAGGGTTTGTCCTGATGAGCTACACCAGCTTTATCCAAACGTTTTTTTGCGTTTAACACATCCTTTTTTGTCGGCTCCAAAACTGTATCCAACCGGCGGATGACCGTCATGGGCAAAATTACATCTCGGTATTTACTGCGGACGAAAACATGATGGAGTACGCTATCTGCAATACCCCAAAGAAAATTGGCTATCCAGTTCAAATCTCCGTTACTCATAAACTCTCCAATATAAGTAGATATCTATATTCTAACACTTTGCTTCGGAAAAGGCTTATAGTTCACATTCTACAGCTAAAAAAGCTCCTTTTGTTGGTCTTCCGACCAGAGCAGGGCCATGACCTTGGGCTCCTCTGTGGTGCCGAAGCGGAAACATTCAGCCGCATAGGGGTGTCCGGTATTATAGCCGTATCCCAAATCGTCCGTATAAAGCGGTCCGCCAAAGGTTTCGCCGGTCAGAAAGGGAAGGTAAATCGGACTATCGTCGCCTATTATGGTCCCTGCCTGAAAAAACTTCATCAGCCGATGGGATGTGACTGCATACCGAATCTGAAGCAAGCGTTTTTGCTCCGGCACTACCGTCTCCATGCCGGTTTCAGGTTCCTTTTGTTTTATCGGTTCGCATACCAGCATGGCACAGACCCCATTACAGAGCCCGACATAGCGCATCGCCGCAACTTCCAGCGAGGCTTCGTATCTTTGGGCGAGGGCGCGGATAAGCTCTTCCGACATTTTTCTGCCCCGCACATCCTCCCGGAACATCTTATCCGGCAGCATCATAGCTATCCCGCACCGGAACGCCTCGTCCTCTATCCGCCTGCGCGTATACGCGTCAACGCCGGAACCGGCGCAGACATGGGCTGATTCTCTCTGCCAAGGCAGGGCTTCGTGGCCGTTTTCGTGGAATATGTCCATGCGGATTTTGACGCGCGGCTGGTCTTTGTTAACGACGATAAGGCTGTAATCCCGGAATAGGTGGGCGCTGGACTTCTTAAAAATTTTCCGTATTGTTGGGAACTTCGCCGCTATGTCCGGGTCCAGCGGCGAGACCTCTTCAATCTTGTTGCCGAAAAACTGGGACACGGCTTTCTCGCAGATAGGCGGCTCGGTAAATCCGCATCTGTCGATTACCTGACGCCCGTAGACCTCCGGGTTGGAGCCCCTGTAGGTTTCCCAGTTCAACTGCATAAATTCCTATTTCCGGCCTCGCTTTGATTTGTCTTTTTCCAATAGATATTTAAGGAATGTCTTTAGCTGTTCCTTTTCTGTATCGCTGAGCCGCTGGAAATCCCGCGCCACCGCGTCCAGCTCGGTTTCCGCTTTGCCGATTTCCTTTCCGTGCGAGGCCGCCTCGGCCTTTGCCATCATCTCCGACACGCTCACCTTATACACTGCCGCCAGCTTTTTCAGGGTATCAAAATGCGGTATTCCCCGAACGCCGGTCTCCAGTTGCGACAGATAGCCGTTGGATATCTTGGCCTCTGCCTCGACGTCCAACAACGTGAGCCGGCGGGCTTTACGCAGTTCCTGCAAATATTTGCCGAACTCTTTTGACTTCATTTTTCAGGTCCTCCTTTGGATTAACCTCTCCGTCATAATTGTATGCCTTTTGCTTAACTTTTGCAAGAAAATAATTTATCAGCAGTTTTGGAAATGCGCTATAATTTGACTGTTGCAAGAATAATACTAACCCACACAGGAGGCCCCGAAATGCGGTGCAAAGTACGAATAAAACCCGACGCGATACGCCGGACGCTGGCCGAGCGCAACCAGACGCTCAAATGGCTGACGTTCAAGCTGGATATAACCAGCGGGCACATGTCGCATCTTATGCGAGGGAAGAGAAACCCCTCCCCAAAGCTCCGGCAGCGGATGATGCGCGTTCTGGAGGTCAAAAACTTCAATGAACTCTTCGCAATCGCCAAATGAGCAGGACCCCGCTTCAGGGGGATGGACACCGGAAGCGCAGCGGCAGTTTGACGCCGGATTGCGGATACTGGCGCGAATGATAGCCGCAGACATCATAAAGAAAAGGGGCCAAGCACATGTTCCAGAAAGCGCGCAAAACACAGAGCCGCCTAAGACTGGCGGTTGAAGGTCCGGCGGGCGCGGGCAAAACTTATAGCTCGCTGATACTCGCCAAATCGCTCTCGCCCAAGGTGGCGTTGATTGACACCGAACACGGCTCAGCAAGCCTTTACGCCGACAGGTTTGATTTTGATGTTACCGAGCTTCGCCCGCCTTATACGCCGGAAGCATATATTGAGGCAATCAAGGCGGCACAGCAGGCCGGATACGGCGTATGCGTGATAGACAGTCTTTCGCATGAATGGACCGGCGAGGGTGGGTGTCTTTCAATCGTGGACGCGCTCGGCAAGGGTTTCACAGGCTGGAAGAATGTCACGCCGCGCCATGAGCGGCTTATCAATACGATTTTGCAGAACGACATGCACATTATCGCCACAATGCGGTCAAAAGCGGAGTATATGGTGGAAACCAACCTCAAGGGCCAAGCTGTTCCCAAGAAAATAGGCACCGCGCCGATTCAGCGTGACAGCATTGAATACGAGTTCACCGTCGTGTTCACGCTGAACCAAAATCATTACGCCGCAGTTTCCAAAGACCGCACCAGCCTGTTTGACGGCAAGGATTTCCCGATTACCGAGGACACAGGCAAAGCCTTGATTAACTGGCTTGGTTCGGGCGTGAAACCGGAAGCCAAACCGGCGGAAACCAAGCCCGCGCCGGAAGCGGCGGAGCAACTCACCGCCAAAGGCGTGCTTGAGGAAGTTAAATCCCGCGACACAGAGACCGGCAAGAAATACGGCCTCAAACTGGCTGGCATAGGCAAGGTGTTTATCACGCACAGCGCGGCTGCGGCGGAACGCGCCGTCGGGTTTGTCGGCAAGGAAATAGCCGTCGCTTACAAAGAGTCCGTCAAAGACGGCAAGAAACAGTACGACATGCTCGGATTTGAAGAATCCAAATAACGGAGGAAACCATGAAAGTAGATTACGAAGTTGACGAAAACGCAGGCGTTTACACCCCGCTACCGGCGGGCAAGTATCGCGTGAAGGTGCTGGCGGTTGAGGACGGGTATTCCAAAGCTGGCGACCCGAAGCTCAACATGAAGCTCGGCGTTATGGACCAACCGGACAGGTGGGTTTATCACACGCTCACATTCATCCCGAAAGGTCAGCCGGGGCACGGCATCGCGGTTCATTCGCTGAAATGCTTCGGATTCTCCATCGACAAAAGCCGCGTAAACTTCGACTCGGACGATATGGTCGGCAAAGAGGCAATGGCGGACATTATCATCGAGGAATATAACGGCAAGCGGAGCAACAAGGTGAAGGTGTTCGAGTATATTGCCGAGGCAAAACCGCTGGACCCGGATGAGGAAGCATTCTGATGGATACCCCGATATTGCCGAAGCCGGTTTACGCGGTCGGCTACCGCGACTACCGTCGCCAGCACTTATACACCGTCAACGGGATTGAGTATCCGTCGGTTACTAAGATACTGAACATCGTGGGCGGAGGCAAGACCAACGCGCTGGTGGTATGGGCCAGACGCGCCGCGCTCAAGCTAGCCGAGTCCGAGCTTGTCGCCGAGCTTACGCAGGGCCGGACAATCACCGCCGATGTGCTTGGCCCGATATTGGCTCGCGCAGACAGGCAGCCCGACAAAATCAAAGACGAGGCCGCTGATATCGGCGGACGCGTTCACCAAGCCATAGACGATTACATAGCAGGAAAAACGCCGAGGTTAGAACCGGACACACAGCCCGGATTCGACAACTTCATGGCGTGGCTGTCGCATGAAGGCTTGGAGATAATCGCGGGCGACACCATCGTAGCCAGCGTAAAGCATGGTTACGGCGGACGGCTGGACGCGATAGCCCGCAGTAAATCCGGCGGGTTCATCATCTTGGATTGGAAGACCAGCAACGCGATGCGCGACGAATACCCGTTACAGGTTTCTGGTTACGCGCAAGCATTCTCGGAAACCTACGGTGTGCCATTGCCGGACAGCGCATGGGTTATCCGTTTCGGCAAGACCGGCCCGGACTTTGAGACCAAGAAGGTGAACATTCCTGTCGCGCTGGACGGCTGGCTCGCGGCGATAAAGCTGTTTGACGCGATGCACGGAGGGTTATGGATAGCGTGATTGAGTTTACCATCATCGGCATTCCCAAACCGTGGAAGCGTCCGGTCAGGTTCCAACAGCCAAGCGGCAGATTCGTAAGCTGGAGCCCGAAGAGCGACTGGTTCGGCCTGATTTACGCCGAGGCGGTAAAGCACCGCCCTGCCGAGCCTATGGACGGCCCTATACGGCTGGACGCCACATTCCGGTTCCCGCGACCCAAGTCAGCCAAGAAAGACGAAGTCTATATGTTCCACCGCCCGGACGAGGATAATCTAAAAAAGGCCCTTCTGGACGCGATTACATACGCGCGGTTGTGGGTGGACGACAGCCGCGTCTGCGACGGGCGCGTGCTCAAAGTCTATGGCGAGCCGCCGGGCGTAACCATCCGCATATCCCGCGCCGGTCAGGACGGTATCCCCGTCCTCGGAATAGTCAGCTAACGGAGGATTTATGAATCTGCAACAAGAAGTCTGCCTGCTCATGGGCAGGCCCAGACCCCGTCTAAAACCGCGCAACCTGCTTTTGTATCTGATTCTTTGCGCGTTGGCCATAGTGTTGTTGTTGCTGCATGAAGAAACCGCATGATAGCGCACGCATTAGCATACGCCGCGCGAGGCTGGCCGGTGCTGCCGTGCAGGCACAAGGATGACGGCAAATACAAGGCCAAGTCGCCGTTAACCCCGCACGGCTTCAAAAACGCCTCATGCGACACCGAAACGGTCAAGCGGCTGTTCGCCCCGCATCCACTCGCCATTATCGGCATAGCCACCGGCAAACATTCCGGCTTTTTCGTGCTGGACATAGATGTAAAGAAAAACGCTGGTGGCGATATATCGCTTGCCGAACTGGAGCGCGAACACGGCGCGTTGCCGGTTACCGTGGAGGCGCGGTCATGCTCCGGCGGCAGGCATTTCTATTTTCGGTATCCGGAAGAAGGCATCGGCTGCAAAATCGGCGTGCGTCCTGGACTGGACATACGCGGCGAGGGCGGGTATATAATCGCGCCGCCGTCCGTCGCTGAAGGAAAAAGCTACGAGTGGGTGCGCCCGCCGGATTCCGCGCCGTTTGCCGACGCGCCGGAGTGGCTTATCAGGCTGGTCAAAGCGCACAGCTCGGTTGCGAAAGTGGATTCATCCGACGGCAGCAAAATCGCCGCCAACCGTAACGGCTCGTTGTTTTCCATAGCGTTCAAGCTACGCAAGACAGGATTAAGCCCGGAGGATATCCTGTCGCTGGTACTCAAAACAAACCGCGAGAAATGCGTTCCCCCGCTGTCCGAGCCGGAGGCGGAGACCATAGCCAAATCGGCGTGCCGCTATCCCGTAGACAAACTGGCGGGGCCGTATACCGACGTCTGGAACGCCGCGCTGCTGCGCGAGCTGTTCGGGCGGGATTTGCGTTACTCAGCGCAATTCGGCGGCTGGCACGTCTGGGACGGCAAGAAATGGGCGAAAGAAGAGACCGGTCAGGTAATGCGTCTTGCCAAGCAAACGGTGAAGCGGATGTTCGCGCTGTCCGAAGGCGAGAATAACGAGAAACTGTTCATGCACGCAAAAGCCAGCGAAGCCAAACCGAGGCTGGACGCGCTGATAAAGCTGGCGGAAAGCGAGGACGGCATTCCGGCGGTCGCAGGCGATTTTGACGCGGACGGAAAACTCATCAACTGCGGCAACGGCGCGTTCAATTTGTCAGCGGTAAAACTTTGCGAACACAAGCGGGAACACATGATTACGCGACAGATAGCCTACGATTACAACCCCGACGCCAACTGCCCGCGCTGGCTCAAGTTCCTTGACGAGATATTTCAAGGCGACAAGGAGCTGACAGCGTTCATGCAGCGCGCGGCGGGATATTCGCTGGGCGGCGATATTTCGGAGCATTGCCTGTTCATCTGTTACGGCACGGGGCGCAACGGCAAAAGCACGTTTTTGAAAACAATCTGGCGGATACTGGGGCCTTACGCGGCGGTTACGCCGTCAGCCACGCTGATGGAACGCCATGACGGCAATTCCAACAACGCGTCGCAAGAACTGGCGAAGCTCAAAGGCATACGCTTCGTGATGGCGTCGGAGGGCGAGAAAGGCCAAAAGCTCGCCGAGGCGCAGATAAAAGCCATGACCGGCGGCGAACCGATAAGCGCGCGGTTTCTCTACAGCAAGCCGTTCGAGTATGTCCCCGAGTTCAAAATCTGGCTGTCAACAAACTACAAGCCGAACATAAGCGGCACGGACCAAGGCATCTGGTCGCGCATCCGGCTGATACCGTTCAACGCGTATTTCGGCCCGGAGAGCGTGGACAAACATCTGGACGAGAAGCTCATGGCGGAGGCCGAAGGGATACTGGCGTGGCTGGCCGAGGGATTCCGGCTGTGGCATGAATACGGCTTGGGCGTGCCCGCCGTGATGGAACGCGCGCTGGACGAATACCGCGAGAAATCCGACCTCATGGGCGCGTTTATCGCGGAGTGCTGCGAACTGTCGCCCGGCGTTGAAGAGCTGGCTGGCAAGCTGTCCTCGGCGGCGCAGGCGTGGGCCAGAGAGAACGGCTACAAGGGCATAAGCCGCAACCAGATGTCCGATTACCTTGAGCGGCAGGGGCTGGTCAAAAAACGCGCCACAGCGGGCGTGTATGTAGACAAGTATGTGTGGTCCGGGGTTCAGCTTAAGCCGGATATGCAGCCGAAACAGTACGGGAGCTGGTATGACAATTAAAATAACCGTTACGGTTCAGGACAATGTTACGACTCGCGCACATGCGGAATATATACAGCATGGCACGGTTTTCGCCAAAGTCGCCAGAATCGCCAAAACGAAAAAACGCGGTTTTGGCGAACAGCGGCTCGTACGCACGCGAGTAATATATATTGTTCGCCAAATCGCCAATTCATTCCTGAAAGTTTCCATAAAGAAGCCTTCAAACCTATATCAGAAAAGTTCCGGAAATTCATGGCGACTTTGGCGAAAGTCCGAAGTTTACCAATACAAAAGCGTTCGCCAAAACTCAAAACCGGCTCGCCAATTCGCCAAAACGGGGTGTCCGCTATGGAAATAGAGCGCAGGAAACTGATGACGGCGGCCATAGACCGGATTTCAACAGATTGGATAGCGGGCGCATATAAAATCGCGGAGCAGAAGGACGCCAAGCTATTTAAAGCGATATGCGATTGCGAGAACCGGCTCAACGCGATATGGCTGGCGTGCCGGAGCAACAACGCTACGATGCGCCAGTTCACGAACGAGCTGGAGCATTGGGAAGCGTTGCACAAAACCGCGATAGATTTGGCGGCGAAGCATAAACAGGAAAACGATAACCCGATGTTGTTCAACGATTTCCCGGGGCAGAAGTTATGAGCTGGAATACGAAACGCGACACGCGGATAATCGCCATGTTGCGGCGCGGCCTTGCGCCAAAAGAGGTCGCGTTCAAAATGAAACTGCAATCGGTCGGCGTGGTTTACGAGCTTATCCGCAGAAGCAAACTTAACGCGTATGTTTTACGACGAGAAAGACGCTTGCAAGAATGTAGCCAAAGTTTAGGGCGTGACAAGAGTAAAGCGGTGCGGTAAACTATCAGTGTCGAGGTATACGCCGGGAGAACTATGGCGAATACCTCGATTTCTTTTTGCGTAAAATTTGCGTATACCTCGACAATATACGCCCTGCCCTGCGCCCTTAAAAATGGGCGCGGGGCTTCATTTTATGGCGGTAGCGCGGGCGCGCGAATACAGAACAAATCGGCCCCGCTGACCGCCATCTCTTTGCGCCCAAAGCTGAATAAAAGGTTACCCAAAGGCATAGCCGCTGGTTTAGCGAGCGGGCGCAATCTTTTCGCCGGAGGGATATATGCTTAAGCCTGAATATATTCCCGTCGGCAATCTTAAAGCCAATCCGCAGAATCCCCGTGTTATCAAGAACGACGCGTTCAAACGCCTGTGCGCCAGCATCAAGGAAGACCCTGCGTATTTTGAAGCGCGGCCCATCCTCGTCAACAAGGACATGGTGATATTCGCTGGCAACCAGCGTTACCGTGCTGCCGTTGAAATCGGGATGAAGGAAGTGCCGGTTATTGTCATGGACAATCCGGAGCTGGAAGCCAAGCGCATGTTGCGCGACAACATCTCGGCGGGCGATTGGGACATGGATATACTTGCCAACGACTTTGACGCGGATTTTCTGCGCGAAGTCGGGTTCAGTGATGACGAGCTTGGCGAACTCGGTAACGAGGCATTACTGGACGAGAACATGCTGGACGAAGTGCCCACCAAGTTGGAAGAAGCGATTACAAAGCCCGGCGACCTTTGGCTCCTCGGCAATCACCGGCTCCTTTGCGGCGACAGTTCAAAACCTGCGGATGTGGACAGGCTTTTAGACGGCGCAAGAATCCATCTCGTGAACACCGACCCGCCTTACAATGTGAATGTCGCGCCGCGCAGCAACAACGCCGTCAATGCCGCGCTTGCGTCAGGCAATCTTATCGGACAACAGGGAATGGATGTCGCCAATCATCCGAAAGTATTCGTGCGCGGGCGTAACATGGCGGCGATGAGGAAGAACGCCAAGAACGCGCCGAAGGTGTTACGCGCAAAAGACCGCCCGCTTGCAAACGATTTCCTAGACGATGAAGCGTTCTCAAAGCTGTTGCTGTCGTGGTTCGGCAACATAACCCGCGTGCTTGAGCCCGGCAAGTCGTTCTACATCTGGGGCGGGTATTCCAATATCTACAACTATCCGAACGCTTTGAAGGCCTGCGAGCTTTATTTCAGCCAGATGATTATTTGGGTCAAAGAGCATCCGGTGCTTACCCGTAAAGATTTTATGGGAAATCACGAGTGGTGCTTTTATGGGTGGAAAGAAGGCGCGGGACACAAGTTTTACGGGCCGAACAATGTGACGGATGTCTGGTCGGTGAAGAAGGTCAACCCGCAGAGCATGGTTCACCTGACCGAGAAGCCTGTTGAGCTTGCCGTCCGTGCCATCAATTACAGTTCGCTCAAGGGCGAGAATGTCCTTGATTTATTCGGCGGGTCCGGTAGCACGCTTATCGCCTGCGAACACACCGCACGCAAGGCGTTCTTAATGGAAATGGACGCCCTATATTGTGACGTCATAGTTAAGCGTTACGAGCAGGTAACCGGCAAGAAGGCGGTGCTTGCCAATGCCTCATAAACCCTTGTCCCCTTGCGCGTACCCTTCGTGCCCTGCGTTTGCAGGGGACGGCGAGCGATACTGTACGGCGCACAAGGTTAAGGCAGACAAGGCGGAGCAGGACAGACGCGGCACGTCAACGCAACGCGGTTACGGCGCACGCTGGCAGAGGTTACGGTTACTCGTTTTAGCACGCGACCCTGTATGCAGGCATCCGGGCTGCGGGCAGTTGTCTACAGACGTGGACCACATAGTCTCGCGCTCAAAAGGCGGCACGGACTCAATGGATAACTTACAGGGGCTATGCCATGAACACCATAGCTTCAAGACGGCGCAAGAGGACGGCGGATTCGGTCGCTACAGGCCGTAGGCCTATCAATTCCTCCCAGCCTGACGGTTATAGACCGGTCTGCGGCTACGCGTAAACGCGTCCATAATTCGCATAGGGGGGGTAGGGGTAAAAATATGCGCGGAAGAAAGGCAATACCGACGGAGATTAAGCGGAAAAAGGGCACTTTGAAGCGGTGCAGGACTAACCCTGCCGAACCCAAGCCCGGACCCGCCAACAGTGAGCCGCCGGAGTTTCTTGACGACGAGGCCAAGGCCAAATGGCACGAGCTTTTCCCCGAACTTTCAGCATTGGGCGTTATCAGCTCCATAGACCGCGACCTGTTCATGCTTTATTGCTCGGCGTATTCCAACTGGAAGCGGGCGAATGACGTCATCAAGAACAACAAACAGGTTTATAAAACGCCCAACGGCGCATATCAGCAAATCCCGCATGTGTCCATAGCTCGGGGCTGGATGCAGATGATGACAAAGCTGGCGGCGGAGATGGGCATACCCGCCACGATGCGCGGCAGGGTGATTCCCAAGGGCGGCGCGGCAGAGGACGAGGACACGGAGTTTTTCGGTTACTAAAACTATGGCACAGGAAACGCTGGATTTTTACTTTGACAAGAAAGCGGCTGCTGCGGCGGTGCGCTTCTTTGAGCGTTACCTTGTGCATATCAAAGGCAAGTGGGCGGGCGAAGCGTTTAGGCTGGAAGGCTGGCAGAAGGACGATATTATAAATCCTCTTTTCGGCTGCAAACGTCCCGACGGTTCGCGGCGTTACCGCACCTGCTACATAGAAATCCCGCGCAAGAACGGCAAATCCAGCCTGTGTTCCGGCATCGCGCTCTATCTTCTTTACGCCGACAGCGAGGCTTCTGCCGAGGTTTACAGCGCGGCGGCGGACACGAAGCAAGCCGCCATTGTTTTCAACGTGGCAAAGGGCATGGCGCTGGCCTCAAAATCGCTGATGTCGCGCGGGCAGTTATATCGCAATTCGATATTTATCCCCCGCACCGCGTCCACCTATCAGGTTTTAAGCGCGGACGCTTACACGAAGCACGGGCTGAACGCGCACGGAATTATCTTTGATGAACTGCACGCCCAGCCTAACCGTGAACTGTGGGACGTATTGGCGACCAGCACCGGCGCACGGAGCCAGCCGCTCACCGTGGCGATAACCACGGCGGGTTTTGACCGCAATTCAATCTGCTGGGAGCTGCATGAATACGCCCGCAAAATCAAAGAAGGCGTTATAGAAGACGATTCGTTCTTGCCGGTTATTTATGCGGCTGACGAGCAGGATGACTGGCGCGACCCGGCGGTATGGCGCAAAGCAAATCCCAATTTAGGCGTCAGCATCAGCGAAGACTATTTGAAACGCGAATGCGCCAAAGCCGGAAATGTTCCCGCCTACGAGAACACCTTCCGGCGACTACACCTAAACCAATGGACGCAACAAGAATCGCGTTGGATACCGATGCAGGCGTGGGAAGCTTCCGGCGGCGAGGTCATAGCCGAAATGCTCAAAGGCAAACCGTGTTACGCGGGGCTAGACCTTTCCAGCACGACGGACATCACAGCTTTGGTTCTTGCATTCCCGATAACCGGCGCGGTGAAGCTGTTGCCATTTTTCTGGATTCCCGCCGACGATTTGCACGAGCGTTCCAAACGCGACCATGTGCCGTATGAACTGTGGGTCAAGCAGGGGCTTATAAACACGACGGCGGGCAATGTGATTGATTACGGCTTCATCGTCACCAAAATAACGGAGCTGCGAAAGCAATACGCGCTTAAGGAAATCGCTTTTGACCGCTGGGGCGCGGCAAAGATTGTCCAAGAGCTTGAAGAGTTAGGCGTTACCGTTGTCCCGTTTGGGCAGGGTTTCGCGTCTATGTCCGGCCCGTCAAAAGAACTTTTAAGGCTGGTGCTGTCAGGCAAACTGCATCACGGCGGCAACCCGGTCATGCGCTGGATGGCGGATAACGCCGTCGTAAAGAGCGACCCCGCCGGAAACATCAAGCCGGATAAATCAAAAAGCACGCAACGGATAGATGGCATAGTGGCGACCGTCATGGCGTTGGACAGGGCGATGCGGCACGGCTCGGGAACCAGCATATACGAAAGCCGTGGGCTGAGGATTATATGAACTGGCTTAAAAAGATTTTAAGAATCGGCGGGCGCAAAATGCAAAGCATGCAACAGTTTTTTGCAGACGTGTTCCTGCCGCTGACGGACACCAACAGCGGCGTGATGGTGAACGAAACGCTGGCATTGAACTTGTCGGCGGTATACGCATGCACACAGGTGATGGCGCAGACAATAGGCTCGTTGCCGTTGCTTGTTTACCAACGCACATCCGACGGCAAAACCCGCGCCATAGACCATCCGCTTTACCGCATTTTGCACGACGCTCCGAATCCGGAGATGACCTCCATGAGCTGGCGGCAGGCGATTCTGCTGCACTTGTGCCTGTGGGGCAACCATTACAGCGAAATAGAGCGCAATTCCGGCGGCGAGCCGGTCGCATTGTGGCCGATAACGCCTTGGCGGGTAGCGTTAAAGCGCGTGAACGGGCAGTTGGTTTACACAGTCGCGCTGGATTCCGGCGTGGTTTCGGTCCCGTTTGCCAACATGCTGCATGTGAAAGGCCTGTCTTATGACGGGCTTTTGGGCCTGCCGCCCATGCGTGCGGCGAAGGAAGCTATCGGGTTAGGCCTCGCGGCGCAGAAATACGCGGCTAAATTCTTCGCAAACGACGCGCGGCCCGGCGGAATCCTTGAGCATCCGGGCCAGTTGTCTGACGAAGCGTCGGCGCGGCTCCGCAAATCCTTTGAGAAAACGCACGAAGGCTTAGACAACAAGTTCCGCGTGGCGGTGCTTGAGGAAGGCATGAAGTTTAACGCGGTGGGCGTGCCGCCGGAGGACGCGCAGTTGCTTGAGACGCGCAAGTTCGGCGTGTCTGAAATCGCCCGGTATTTCCGCATGCCGCTTCACAAGATAAGCGATTTAGACCGCTCAACGAACAACAACATTGAGCAACAGGCGATTGAATTTGTGACGGACACGGTGCGCCCGTGGCTGGTGAATATAGAGCAAGAGCTTTCCATGAAGTTATTTTCGGGCAATTACTTCCCTGAATTTCTGATTGAGGGACTTTTGCGCGGCGATATAAAGTCCCGCTATGAAGCCTACGCAATCGGGCGGCAATGGGGCTGGCTGTCGGCGGACGACATCCGCGAGCGGGAGAATCTCAACAAGCTGCCGAACAAGCAGGGCGAGCAATATCTCGTGCCGCTCAACATGGGTTCAGGCAACGGAGGCAATAATGGACAGGCAATTCAAAATACTGCCGATTGACGGCAGGAAAATCACGCAGGAAAACGGCGTGATGTTTCTTGAGGGCTACGCGAACACCAAGAATCAAGCCGACAGATACGGCGATGTGCCTTCGGTATACAAGGCCAAGCGGGATTATGTCTACGACCTCAAAGAATATCTGAAAAACCCCGTCCTGCTTATAGACCACGTGAACAGCATAGACCATGTGGCGGGTTCGATGGCGGAAATCCGCGAGGACGAGCGCGGGTTGTATTTCAAAGCAAAGTTTTCAAGTTCGGACTATCCCGTCGTGGAACACGCCCGCAAAATCTACACCGAAGGTCACGCGAAGGGCATATCAATCGCGGGCCGGTTCCACTACGAGAACCCGGACGCGCCGAACCAGCTCACGCTCGCCGAGATATATGAGATTTCGCTGGTGGCGGTGCCCGCCGACCCTGACGCGTTGGCGGAGGCGGTAAGCAAGGCAGTGAAATCGCTGGAAAGCGAAAAGACCAAAGGAGGTATCAAGATGGAAAACCAAGAAGTATCAGGCTCCATAGCGGAGCTAAGGAAAACGCTGGAGACGAGGCTGGACGATTGCCTCACCAAGGACAAAGCCGAGAAGCTGATGGAGGACGTGGTGAAGCGTCTGCATCCTCAGCCGTCGGGCAGAATGGTCCCGCCTTCCAGTCCGGAAGAGGTGCTGGAGCGCGCGGAGGCGTTCAAGAACTCGCCGAAGAACACGGCGGAAAAACTGTGGACGAGCGAGTACGGCAGAAAATTCGGCAGCATGCGTAATTTCCTGCTCGCGACGAAGGAACGACACCCGATGCTGGCGGACGCGAAAGCGATTATGAACGAAGGCACGCCCGCGACCGGCGGCTACCTCGTCCCGACCGAGTTTTCATACGAGGTCATCCGGCTCTTAAAAGACGCATCGCCCATCATGCAACTGGCGAACCTGTTGCCGATGTCCACATGGAAACGGCTGCTGCCGCGCCAGTTGACTAGCGTGTCAATCGGCTGGGTGACGGAAGGCGGCACGAAGCCGACGACCAACCCGTCGTTCGGTCAGTTGGAGCAGGTCGCCAAGGTGATGGCGGCGGTAATCAAATGCACGGACGAGTTATTGCGCGACACCGCAATCAACCTGACGGCGTTCCTGTCGGAGCTGATAAGCGAGGCGATGGCGCTTGAAATTGAGCGCATAGCTTTGCTGGGCGACACCGGCGCGGGCGACCCGTTCACCGGCATCATCAAAGCGTCGGGTGTGAATGTGGTCAGCATGGGCGGGGCCTCGGTCAGCTTTGACGATATCGCGGAACTGATATTTTCGCTCAACGCGGCGAACTCGCAGGGCGCGGCAATGGCATTGAGCCGGACCGGCCTTAAAAAGCTGATGAAGCTCAAAGACAACCAGAACCAGTATATCTGGCAGCCGCCCGCTGGCAATATCCCGGCGACAATCTGGAACGTGCCGTATGTAATCTGCCCGACGATTCCGGCGAATCTGGGCACGGGCACGGACTGCACCGTTGCGATATACGGACGCTTTAACAGGGCGTTGCTTATCTCGCCGAGGGAAGGACTGGCGGTGAAGGTATCGCAGGACGCCTACGACGCTGGCGATAACTCAAACGCGTTCATGCAGGACCAGACCTGGCTGCGCTTTACGCAGGCGTTGTCTATCGACGTCGCGCAAGGCTCGGCGTTCTCGTATCTGCTGTTCAAATAGGGAGGCAAGCAAAATGGAAACGAAACTCTACAAGGTGAAAAAGCCGTTCGGCGGCTACATGGAAGGCGCGGTAATCCAGCTGTCGGATTCCGACGCGGAGCGGCACAAGGAATACATCGAGCCGTTCAGGAAGGACAAAAAGGCGGACGCGCCTAACGCGAAATAGCTTATGGGGACATTGCTGACGTCGGTGCCTGCGGTCGAGCCGGTGACGCTTGCGGAAACGAAAGCGCACCTGCGGTTGGAAATTGCGGACGACGACGCGCTTATCGGCGGTTTGATAAAAGCCGCCCGCGAGTGCGTCGAGTCCGCGACCAATCGCAAGCTCATCTCGCAGCGGTGGCGGGTTTATGAAGATAAAATCCCGTCCCCGCCGGAGTTCAGCCTCCCCTTCGCGCCCGTGCAGTATACGGAATGGGTGCGTTTATGGGACTCGGCGAACAACGGCATTGTTCTGTCGGTGACGGCGTATTTCACGGACGCGATTGGCGAACCGGCGCGGGTGTTCTTGAAAGACATCCCCGCCGCAACGCTTAGGCGGTATAACGCGGTTGAAATCGCGTTCACCTGCGGTTACGGCGCAGCGGGAACGAATGTGCCGGAGCCCATAAGACAAGCGGTGAAGTTGCTGGCGGCGCATTGGTACGAAAACAGAATTGCCGTCGCGGACGCAGGACAGACGCGGTTTGAGGAATTGCCGCTTGGCGTGCAGTATCTGCTTGCGTCGTATCGGTTATGGGGGCGGCAACTATGAATCCGGGACGACTGAATAGGCGGGTAACGCTCCAGCGTCAGGACACGGCAAGGGACGCGGTAGGCCAAGCAAAGCCGGTCTGGACAGATGTTGCGACGGTGTGGGCGGCGGTACTGCCTTTGCGTGGTCGGGAGTATTTCGAGTCCGCAAAAGTGAACAGCGAAATCACGGTGCGCGTGGTCATACGCTATCGCGCTGACGTGAAGCCGAGCTGGCGCGTGAAACACGGCACGGACGCATACGACATCATTGAGATTATCAATCCCGCCGATGGGAAACTGGAATTGCAGCTTATGTGCAAACGGGTGGCGTGATATGGGCGACATAGTGACGATACAACTGGAAGGCATACCGGAGCTTGAGCTTGCGTTGAAGAATATTCGCGGGCCGGAGCTGCGTAAGGCCACCATGCGTGCCGCCAAGAACGGCGCGGAGGTGATTCGCGCCCAAGCGGCGGCGAACGCGCCGTATGACGCGGGCACAAATAACCTGTTCCCTGAAGGGCACAAGAAAGCGGGCTCGGCGGCGCACCTCAAAGACAATATCACGCTGACCGTCAGCACTGACTCATTGAAAGGCGAAGTGCGGGCGAGAGTCGGACTCCACTGGCGGGTGTGGTATGGTCGTCTCGTCGAGTTCGGCCACGCGCTGGCTGTCCGTTCCCGCAAGTCCGGCAAGCGGTGGGTTTATAAGGTAATCGGGCGCGTTGAGGCCAAGCCGTTCATGCGTCCGGCGTTTGATTCAAAAAAGGAAGCGGCGATTCAGGTCTGCGACGCGGAATACCGCAAGCTGGTGGCGAAATACGGAGGTTCAAGTGACCGCTGAACAGGCGTTGTTTGAACTGCTGACGCATGACGCTGGCATGTCGGCGATTGTCGGCGACAGGGTCTATCCGGTGCGTCTGCCGGATGAGGTTATTCTGCCCGCGCTGGTCTACATGAAAGCGTCGTGCATACGTTACGCCTCGCACGGCGGGCCGTCAAAGCTGGCTTCGTCGCGGTTCCAACTGGATTGCTACTCGGCGGATTATCTGGAGGCCAAACGGCTGGCATTGGCAGCGGTAGCGGCGTTGCACGGCAAGAAGGGCGGCGACATACAAGCAGCGTTTAACGATAACGAAACGGACGGATTCAGCGCGGACGACGGAATCTTTCGCGTCACGGCTGACATCCTTATTTGGCACAGGGAGGATTAATATGGGCGAAGGAATAAGCGCGTTCGGCACAACGCTTAAAATCGGCGACGGCGCTACGCCGGAAGTGTTCGCGGCGATAGCCGAGGTGACCAATGTCGGCGGCCCCGGCATAAGCATGGACACGGTGGACATCACCAGCCACGGTTCCGCCGGAGGCTGGAAGGAATACGCGGGCGGTTTGTTGGACGGCGGCGAAATAAAGCTGGAGCTTAATTTTCTGCCCGCCAACGCAAGCCAGCAGTCGCTTTCTACGGCTATGGCGGCGCGAACAAAGAAAAACTTCAAGCTCGTGTTCCCGGACAGCCCGGCGACGACATGGAGCTTCGCGGCGTTCGTGACGAATTTCGAGCCTTCCGCGCCGGTTGACGGCAAGCTGGGCGCGAGCGCGACGCTGAAAATCACAGGCCAGCCGACCTTATCGGCATAGGAGCTAAACATGCTGCTTAACAAAGAACAGATAAAAAGCGTGTCCGACTTGGAGACGCTGGACGTGGAAGTCCCCGAATGGGGCGGCACGGTGCGGCTTAAATCGTTGACGGGCGCGGAGCGCGACAGGTTCGAGGCGGGCGTAGTGCAGGGGCAGGGCCGCAACACCACGGTCAACATGCAAAACCTGCGTGCGAAACTGGTGGCGCAGTCGGCAATCGGCGAGGACGGCAAGCCGCTGTTCACGGAAGAGGATGTGAAATGGCTGGGCGAGAAATCCGCGAAGGCGTTGAACCGGCTGTTTAACGCGGCGCAACAGTTATCCGGCCTCAGCGAAAGCGATGTGAAGGAACTTGCCGGAAATTTCAAAGACGCCCGGAGCGACGGTTCTACTTCCGCCTAGCATTGGCTCTGGGCATGACGGTAAGCGAGCTGTTAAGCCGGGTCAGCTCGCGGGAGTTAACCGAATGGCAGGCGTATTACGGCGTGGAGCCTTTCGGCGAGGACAGGGCGGACCTGCGGGCCGGAATAGTGGCCTCGACGGTGGCGAACGTGTTCCGGAAAAGCGGCACATCGCCGTATAAAGCGCAGGACTTCATGCCGAGATTCGGCAGGGAGAAGCAAGACTGGCGGCAGTTATTGGAAAAAGTGCGGACGATAAACGCGGCATTAGGCGGAACTTATGGCGACAATAGGCAACCTGATAGTGAATCTGACGGCGAGAACAGCCAGCTTTGAGGAAGGCATAGCCAAAGCTGAGAAGACGCTTGCCCGCGCTGGCAGGCGGTTCACTACGCTCGGCAAGGAAATCACTTACGGGCTGTCGCTGCCGTTCGCCGGTGCCGCGTTATCCGCCGTGAAATTCGCCACCGAGTTCGACGAAAGCCTCGATAAAATCGTAGCGATTATCGGCGTGAGCCGCGAGCAGGTGGACGCATGGCGCACGGACATACTGAAACTGTCCACGCAGACCGGCAAAGGGCCGAAAGAGCTTGCTGACGCTATGTATTTCGTCGCGCAGGCGGGACTCAAAGGCTCGGACGCGCTGGAGGCGTTGAAAGCGTCCACAATGGCGTCGGCGACAGGCATGGGCGATACGAAAACCGTCGCTGACGCTGTAACCTCCGCATTGAACGCCTACGGCCCCGCAAACCTGAATGCGGCGACGGCAACCGGCATTCTTGTGGCTACGGTTCGCAACGGCAAAATGCAACTGGACGAGCTTGCGCCTATTATCGGCAAGCTGCTGCCGGTATCGGCGCAGTTGGGCGTATCGTTCGGCGAGGTATCGGGCGCGGTGGCGGCGCTGTCGCGCATGGGCATGGGCGCGAGGCAGACGGTCGCGGCGTTGCGCGGCGTGTTCATGACGTTGCTGAAACCGACGGACCAGACGCGGACCACGCTGGAGTGGGTCGGGCTGTCGTTTGAAGGTTTGCGCCGCCAGTTGAAGGAAGAAGGTTTGCTTTCCGTCCTGCAAACGCTCAAGGAGCATTTCGGCGACAACGAACAGGCGATGGCGCGGGTGTTCCCTGAGGCTGAAGGGCTGGTCGGGCTTTTGAACCTAATCGGCAAGAACGGCGAGGCAGCGCGCGCGGTAATCGCCGACGTGGCAAAGGCTACGGGACAGGACCTCAAGAACGCTTTCAATATCGCAAACCAAGACGCGAGCCAGCAATTTGCGAAGGCTCTGGCGGTGTTGCAGGTCGCGCTAATCAAACTGGGCGACATAGCTTTGCCCACGGTGATTAAGCTGACGCAAATGCTGACCTCGGCGGTGCAGAAGGCGACAGCGTTTATTGCCGGGCTGGACCAACCGACAAAGAATTGGCTGGTGACGCTTGGGCTGATTATCGCGGCATTGGGTCCGGCGGTATGGGGCTTGGGATTGTTCCTCTCGGCGTTGAGCGGCCTTGCGCCGATATTGGGCTGGGTAATCGCGGCGTTCAAACTGGTTATCACGGCGATGGGCGCGTTGGCAGGTTCGGCGGGGATTATCGCTGTCGCGCTTGTCGCCGTCGGGTTAATCATAATAGACAAATGGTCCGTCATCGTAAAAACATGGGAAAGTCTGATGGGGATATTCCGCGAGGTGTGCCGAAGCTATATGGACGACGTGCTGACCATCGCGAACTTCTTTGCCCAATTCTTTCAAGACAGATTCCAATCCCTGAAAAATTATTTCAAAAATTGGATTCGCGATTTCATGACGGTGGCTGAGTATCTGCACCTTGATTCCGCCGTGAATGCAATAAAACAGTTCGTGAACGACACTTCCGAGTCGTTGGGCAATTCGCAAATCGGGCAGTCGCTCAAGGGCGTGGCGGACGATGTGAAAAAATGGGGCGGCGTTATCGGCGAAACCGCGCTGAATACGGGAAAAGACATCGCGCAGAGCGTCGCCGACGGCTACGGCAAGGCGCAGGATTTTGTCGGCGACAATCTGGGGACAGTCAAAGGGGTGTTCACCGGCACGATTGCCGCGCCGACATTGAACACGCCCTCCGCTCCGGAGATGCCGAATATCGGCGCGGATGCGCCGCAACAGGCGTCCGTGTTCGCTACCGCATGGCAGGACGCTTACAACCAAGTGTTCGTGTCGGCGACAATGCTCAAGGATAATCTCGCCGCCACATTTAACGCCGCGATATCCGCGCTTGCCGGAGGGTTTGAGGAGCTGTTCGTCGCCATCGAGCAGGGCACGGTAAATCTCGGCGACATTATGGAAGGCGTGTGGCAGTCGTTCAAGGCCAGCCTCTATAAAATCCTTGCCGAAATCCTCGCCAAAAAAGTCGTGATGTGGACGCTGGAAAAGGCGCAGATTGCCGCTATGGCGTTGTTTCAGACTTCAACCACAACGGCAGTTTCGGCGGTAAAAACTGCGGCTACCGCAAAAGAGGTTATGGAAAGCTCGGCAGCGGCACACGCCGAAATAGCGCAAGCGGCAGCGGTGGGCCAAGCGAAGGCCGTCGCGGCGCACGCGGGCATCCCGTTTATCGGGATTGCCATTGGCTTGGCGGCAGCGGCGGCGATACTGGCGATTATTCTTGGATTTTCCGGCGGGTTCGCGCAAGGCGGCAGGCCACCGGTTGGGCAAGCCGCGCTTGTCGGCGAGAAAGGCCCGGAGCTTTTCATTCCGGATACCGCAGGCGCAATCATACCCAACAGCGGTTTATCGTCCGGCGAAAACGCGAGCCAAAATAATGTTTTCAATATCACCATGAATTTGCAGGTGGCGAATCTGGACGCGAACGAACGCGAGAAGGTGCTGGGCGCATTGGCGGAACAGATACGCAGGCGCACACCGAACGCTTTGGCCTTCGCGGTCAACAGCCGCGACGCGGCGTCGGACAACAAGCGGAGGGCGGTATGAGCGATTATCCCGTTTTCTGCGGCCCCAACGCCGTCAACGAAAACAGCCGTATAACGGTGTCCGGCGGCGATGCTGTGAAATACCGGCTCTATGACCGCGACTATAACGCGTTTTGGAAAACCGCCGGGCAAAACAGCGACGGCTCCACAGCGAGCGTTGAAATCCTTTTCCAAGAGAACGGTGTAGACGCGCTCAAAACCATAGACACCGTAATCCTGCAAAACTGCAACGCGCTGTCCGCCGTCGTGGAGTTCAAATCCCCGCTCGGCTGGGGCGACGCGGTAACGCTTAACGCCGCCAACCGTATCAGCATATCGCTCAAGGGACAGTTTGCGGCAAAGCAGGCATACGGACTGCGGATAACATTCAGCCAGACGCAGACACCCAACCAAGAGAAGCAAATCGGCGAAGTCTGGGCTTTGGAAACGCTGCTGGTTTCGTCAAAAGGTTTTTACAGCTACGAGCCGGGCTTCTCGGCGACGGATATTTCCACGCAGATGATGGACGGCGGCGTCAAAACCGCATTGGTCAAATGGTCGGGCGACAGGGTGACGCGCTGGGGCGCGAGCCTTGCCTTTGCCGGGCTTAGCCAAGCGGAGGCCGACGCGCTTTTAAGTATTTACAGCCTCGGCAATTTCGTGATTTATCCGGAGCCGGACGCGTTGCCGCAGGCGATATACGCAGTGTCGGCGTTGCGCGACAGTTTGTCCTGCGGCTATGTAAGCAAAAATAAATCCGGCGGGCTGACGGTCAGCTTCAAGGCGGTCGAGTCATGATAACGCTGTCGCAGGGAATACTGCAAGCGCAGAAACTGAACACCGCCAAGGTGCGGCGGCTGGTCGCGTATCGCCGTCGCTACTGGGACATTGAGGCGCAGGCATTCGCCTACGAGCCGCAATGGACTATGATTCCCGAAAAGTCTATCAGGGACATCAGTAAAACCAAGGAGGAGTTGGACGCCGTCCGCCTGAACGAGTTCCGCACAGGCTCGCTGACGATGCGCGTTTATAACGGCGCAAATGAATGGCTGGAACGCGCGGGCTACGGGATTTTCAAAAAGGACGCGACAGCAAGGCTCGGTTACACAGCCTACCGGACGATGTTCAAAGTCGCGGCGGTCTACCAGTTTTCCGACGGCACGGAGTCCGAGGAATTGCGCCTGTTCACCGGCTATGTATCCGGCATATCTTTTTATTCAGACGACAAGACCGCGCAAATCAGCCTAGACGCGCCGCACATTTTGCTGGACGACGCCGACGCGGAAAACTATTCAACAGCAATCAGCGGCGAGTTATTGGGTATCGGCGACGGCGTTACCAAAGAATTTACGACAAGCGGCAAAAACGTTGGCAGGATAAAGCGCGTTACGGCGGGCGGCGTGTTCAAAGCGCCGGGCTCGGATTATGACCTCTCCGACATTAGCGTTTACGACACGCCCGCTAAAATCGCCTTCGTGTCCGCGCCGTCTACAGGACAAGCCGTTGTCGCGGATTATCTGTGCTGGCATACGAACCTGCAAATCCATGAGGTGGTGAACGGCTTGCTGGATATTGCGGGCATAACGGACAGGCAGGTGGATGATGTTATATTCCCGAACCGCGTGTTCAAGAAAATCACGCACGCGCACGCCGAGGAAAACATCCGTTACGAATGCGACGAAATCCCGCAGAATGCCAACCCCGAATGGGAATTGTTTGAAGACACAGGCTCTTACACGGCAGAAATAGGGACTTACTGGCCCGCAGGGACCGGAGGCGGGAGCAATATCCTGACGATTTACACGCCGAACTATACCGCGTCAACCAAGAAATGGCGCAGGACAATCGGCGCGGCGGGAAACGGTTGCGTGATGGCGTTCAGCGCGATATCGGGCTACGCCAACGAATATGCCTATTTCGCGCTAAGCCACGGCGCGGACAAGGCTGAAATCCGGCTTGGCTATCAGGTCGGCGGCTCCGGCATCCACTGCCAAGTGCTGCTTAACGGCGTTGCGTTGTGGGGCGGCGGAACGCCCGCCAATTCGCAATATGTCCTCTACCACAAGCCGGGACGGGTGGTCGCGTTTATCGGCGGCGTCAAAGCCGTTGATTACAACTATACGTCCGGCGCAGGTGCGGACCCAATAGCCGAGTTCGGCTGCTGGACAACCGGAACGCCGAGGAACGCGCCGGTCTACATTGATTATATTCGCGTCTGCGGCGAGTTCGGCGACCTACCAGCGTTGCCCAATCTGCCTTTGCTTGGAAGCAAGCTCTACACGGCGGACGATTTAAGCGTTGATATAACCGCATTCGGCAGACTGGACGAAACGGTAACGCATTACAACGGCACGACGACCAGCTACAAAACACAGACCTCGCTCAATAACGCCGATTACACGCCGCTGGAAACGGTGGAAGAAGGCGGACGGATAGTAACCCCGCCGTTCCGTTATTTGAAAATAGAACTTACCCGCAGAAGCTCGGACAGCGGACAGGATTTTCCGGCGGTAGCCGAGCATAGCGTAACCTACGCCACGCTGACTGCGAAACTGCGGCTGGTGGATTGCTCCAGCCTGACGGGGCTGGACGCTATCGGAAAGCTGGCTGAAATCGCCTCTTACGAGTTCGGCTTTGACCGCATGGGCAAATTCTTTTTCAAATCGCGCGAATCCGGCATGGCAAGGCTGTGGCTGTGGGGCGATGACGACGTTTACTGGGGCGACGAGCGGATATTCTTTTACGACCAAGATATAGCCGGAATGCTTTCCACGCGCATCGCGTTTCCGCATATCACTTTGACGAACAGGGACATCAAAGAAATCAATCGCGTCAATGACGGTCTGAAGAATGTCTACAACAAAATAATTTCCAATTACGGCGATTACAGCGTCATCGCGGACCCTGACACATTCAACATGCCGAAGCCCAATTCGCAGACGCTCTATGGCGTGAAACAACTGACGGTGGGCGGCTCGCAGTTTTTGCTGGAGCAGGACGCGGATATCGCCACCGGCACAGCGCACGGTTATTACCGGCTCTATTCCGAGCCGCACAAAGAGTATGAGTTCAAAACCCGGTTCCTGCCGCAACTGGAAGCGGGCGACATGGTGCGGCTGCGCTACACGGACAAATTTCCCGATAACCCGAAGAAGGCATGGCACATCGGCGACACGGCGGCGCATATCGGCAAGACGGATATACATCTCTGGGGCCATGAGGGGCAATCGGCTTATGACATTGTCGGCAAGGTTTTAGAAGCGGCGCACGACTGCGTTCGCATGGAGTCCGAGCTGACGGTCAGGGAGGCGGCGTAATGGGCGACAAGCGGATTCCGGTTATCTTTCAGGACAGCGCGGCGGAAATCCCGTCGGCGTCGAAGTTCAACAACAATTTCAGCCATTTGAATCTTGTCCCATGGAACCTCATCAATAACGGCGGCATGGAGCAATGGGCTGGCGGGCCTGCCGTCGCGCCTGACGACTGGACATTGTTCGGCAACGGCGCGTCGGTCGCGCGGGTTACGGACAGGAAGCAAGGCGATTACGCCGCAGCGTTAACCTACGGCTCAAGCGACGCGTATTTGAAACAATCAGCCAGCGAACTTGCCGGATTAAAAAGCCATACGGTGAAGGCGTGGGCTTGGGTTAAGTGTTCCACGCCGAATGCGGCGAGATTGCGAATCCGGGACGGTATCGGCTCCAGCGTATCGGCATTCCACAGCGGTTCCGGCCTCTGGGAATTTATAGACCTCACGCACGAGACGGCAAGCTCGGCGACGGAACTGTCGGTAGAACTGCACATGGAAGCTGGCGGGACGACATATTTCGACGCGGCGGTACTGGTGGATTATGACGACATCACCGGCTTTTACCCCAGCGGCAAGGATTTAAGCGGCGAGCTTTCAATATCGGGATTGGCGAGCCTTTCGGCTGACCAGATATTCACCGGCGCAAACGCATTTACAGGGGCGGTGAATCTCAACGGGCAGGAAAACAATGTCCCCGCTTGGGAGAAATTCACCAAAAGCTATACGGATTTTCTGTCGGCGGGATACTTGAACACGATAACGCTGTTCACGCTTCCGGCTGGCGGCGTGATACACGGCGTGAAAATCAAGCACCGGGACTGTTTTTCGGGCAATTCCATTACGGGCTATACGATAGCGGTCGGCATAGACGGCGCGTTGGCGAAATACGCCTCGCCTTTTGATGTTTATCAAGTCTACGGCGACGATGTTTTTGAAATGGCATTAGGCTTCTTTTCAGAAAGCCACGCAAACGCCACGCTGGTCAAGGTTACGGCTACATCAATCAACGGCACGCTCAACATGGGCACGCAAGGCGTGGTGGATATTTGGGTTTTGAAATCGGTGGCAAAGTGAGGTGATTTATGACGGTAACGGTATTGAACATGGTCGGCAGAATGAAAAGCCAAGTATTCACGGCTTCCGGGACATGGACGCGCCCCGTCGGCGTGGATTATGTCCGCATAATGCTGGTTGCTAGCGGAGGCGGCGGAGGGGCTGGCGGGGGCAGCGCTACCCAATACGCGACCTCCGGCGGCGGTGGCGGTGGCGCGGGCGGTATTTATCAGGGCATTATAGCGGTCAGCGGAAACACAGCTGTAACAATTGGAGCCGGAGGTTCGGGTGGAACGGTATCAGTTGCAGGCAACGGGAATAATGGCGGGGACGGCAGCAACTCAAGTTTCGGTTCTGTCATGTCTTATGGCGGTAAGGGCGGGAAAGGCGGCATGACCAGCATCAATTCCAGCTATCCCGGAATAGGTGGTCAAGGCGGCGCGGGTTCAACCTACGGGCAAAAAGGCATGGACGGCGCTCAGGGCGGGGCCCCGTCGACACAACGCGGCGGTCCGGGCGGCGGCAATGCGGTATCCGGCCAACTTGGCGGTGATGGCGGAGCTGGCGCTGCTGCTGGCACGGCGGCTTCAGCCAACAGCGGCGGGGGCGGAGGAGGAGGCGGGTCGGGATGGAACTCTACTTATTACTACCCCGGCGCAGGCGGTGCGGGCGGCTCCGGTTATTGCGAGGTCGTCTGGTGGGAATAATTTATGGCTAAACCAGCTGATATAGAAAACGGGCAGAAACCCGACGCGACAAAACTGATGGCGTGGCTCAATTGGCTGGCGGCGGGCAAGGGTATCGCGTCCGGCGCGTCAGCCGCGAAAGGCACGCCGGAGGATTACCAGCTTTACTGGGCGACGGACGCGAAGCAACTGTTTTTTTACACAAAGGATTCTTCCTTGGGGGCAAACGGATGGATAATCATAGGCTGAAAATAATAGCGGTTCTTGTGACGGGGCTTGCGGCGTTTGCTGTCGCCGCCAACTCGCCTTATTACGGCGTTAAGCCGGACGAAAACACCGGCACGGCGGAAGGCCACATATCCGGCAAATGGGGCGTATCGGCAAGCTCGCAGACGGCGGATAGCTACACCATAACGCTGGATGGGCCGACGGGCAAAGGGACATTCTACACCGTCGAATCTGGCACGGTTACGGCAAACCATGTCCAATCCGCCACGCTTCAGACCGGCACGGCAGCGGTGAGCAATGCGTTGACGGTCGGGCAATCCGCGACTATCGGTGCGAACGCAAGTATTGGCGGCAACGCCTCTGTCACGGGCAACATAGCCGCGCAAGGCAATCTGTCAACACAGGGCAACCTCAATGTGCAGGGCACCGGCAATGTAACCGGCATGCTTAACGCAAACGGCGGCATCACGTCAACCACCGGCACGTTTTCAGGCGCGGTAAACGCCGCCGTAGTGAATGTCGCCACCGGCTCAGGCGCGGGTATCGTCAACACTTATAACGGCGATGTCGCCATTGGCGGGGATTTGGATGTCACATATACGCCTTACACCGCCGTGATGGCGCACATGGACGGCGCGGAAGGCGCGGCGGCGATTCCGAACTCGGTGTCGCCCGCCACATTCACCGTCCTGAACGCGGGTTACATAACGCAGACAAACAAAAAATTCGGCTCCGCTTCGTTTTACATGCTGCACTGGAACGACGGGACGCTTATCTCGTCGCTGCCGCAAATCAGCTCAAACACTTTCACGATTGATTTCTGGGTTTACACGGCGGGCTGCCCCAACTGGCAAACCGCGCGGGCGTTTCTGGTGCTGAACCCCAACTGGACGACGGCTGGCGGCGCGGATATGTATAACGCCGCGACAAACAACGCGTTGGCCATGTCGCATACCAACTATAACGGCAACGACATGCTCATGATTTCGGGGCCGGGCTGCGGCGGCGGAAGCACCAACTTTTACTGGAGCAGCTACAACGGCGGGTGGCATCATGTCGCGCTTGTGCGCCAAACCTACGCCGGAGGGCTCACGCTGTATGTGGACGGCATATCTAAACTGTCCAATATTTGCGTCGGCGCGAATCTTGATGTAAGCGCAGGCGCGTATGTCGGATTTAAGCAGACCCGCAATCAGGACAGTTACACGACCGCCAGCGCGGTCTATATGGACGAGTTGCGGATAGACGTCGGCGTCGCCCGCTGGAGTTCCAATTTCTCGCCGCCGAACGCGCCGTATTATCAGGCGGCGGACAGAGGGCGGTTGCTAATCGGGAATACCGCTATCGCAAGTCCCGGCGCAAGGCTGCATGTGGCCAACAGCGGCTATGGCCGCGCCGCGCAGATTGACGCGGCGAACGGCGATATCGCGTTCAACGCCGGAGGCGGGGTGTTGCTCGGCAACAGCCAGTACGCGCCCACCGCCGCGCTGGACGTGCGGCCCAACGGTTCGGCTTATGTATTCGCCGCGTATGGCGACACCGCCGGAAGCAATCTGCTTGTTTCCGTGTCCACCGCCGGACGGGCCGCGTTTGCCAACACCATCACGGAAACCTACGGCATCGCGGCGGCGACCGGCGCATTTTCCGGCGCGGTAACAGCCGCCAGTTTCAGCGGAGCTGGCAGCGGTATTACCGGACTGAACGCCTCAAATCTCGCCAGCGGCACGGTTGCGGATGCGCGGCTCAGCGCGAATGTTCCGTTGCTGAATGCCAATCAGACTTTCACCGGCGCGACCGCTTTCGCCAAAACCATCACGGAGACCTACGGTATCAGCGCGTCCACGGCGCAAATCGCGCTGATACAAGGCACGACGGTGCAGGTAACGCTTGTGCAGGCGACAACCGGGCAATTTTCAACGGTCAACGCGACTTACGGTATAACCGCGTCAACCGCGCAAATAACGCTTATTCAAGCTACGACGGCGCAGGCGACGCTCATGCAAGCGACTACAGGACAGTTCGCAATACTGAACGCGACAAATTCCATTCAACTGAACGGCGCGAATATCAACGACGCGGGCACGCTGTCTAATGTCGCCTATAAAAATCAGGACAACAACTTCGCCGCAACGCAGACTTTCCAAAGCTCCGTAACGGCATACGGGAGCGTGTCCGGCTACAGCGTGCAGGCAAGCACGGGGGTATTCGCCTATATGGGCATAGGCGGCGCGGCGTTCTACGGCGCGAAAACGCACGCCGAGTTGCAGTCTTTGGCTTGCATAACAATGCCGTGCATGGCGGTGTCGTCCGATTCGCCGTATGAGCTGTTCGTGGCGACTGGAACGGAAGCCGGGCAATGGCAGGGACAAACCAGCGAAGGAGGACCTTAATATGAGCAAGATAGACGAAATCATAGAACGGCTAACGCGGATTGAGACGAAGCAGGACGCGCATTTGAAAGCCTACGAAGCCGACAAGGCCTGCGCCGATACCCGCATGGCCAAGCTGGAGCATACGGTAAACGGTAATGGGCAGGTCGGGCTTGCCGAGGAATTGCGTGCCGTCAAAACCAAGATTTCATGGCTGGTCGGCGGCATCACGCTGGCGGTCAACGCCGCATTCCAACTGGCGTTAAAGTGGAACGCAAAATGAATGATTTCAAACTGACGGAGCATTTCACATTCTTTGAGCTTACGCGCACCGACCGCGCCGAGCTCCAAGAGCTTAACCGCCGGAAGGCACTGTGTTATCCCGCCGAGCTTACCGGTGTGTGCCGGATAATTCTTGAGCCGGTGCGGGCGCATTACGGCAAGCCGGTGATTATCCATTCCGGCTTCCGGTGCTTTGAGCTTAACACGGCAGTTGGCGGCAGCAAAACAAGCCAACACATGCTTGGGCAGGCGGCGGATTTCCATGTGGACGGCGTAGCGATAGAGGACGTGTTCATGTGGCTTTGGAAAGAATCCGGCATCCCGTTCGGGCAGCTGATAGATGAATGGCGTGACGGCGAACGCTGGATTCACGGCAGCACCGGCGACAAGCGCGAGGTATTGGCATTCAAGGACGGCAAATATGCCCGGCTGGCTTGAGAGGATTTTGTCGTTGGTAATCGGTAAAAGCGGCGACACGAAATGGCGCATAAGCTGGACATGGAATTTGCCGTTATTCAAAAACAGGAGGCAGTATGGACTACGAAAAGAAAGCGCAGGAACTGATAGCAAAGCTGGGCGCGGTGAAGGAAAAAATCAAGGCGGTCAAAAGCCTTAAAGACGCGGCGGAGGCCGTGCCGGATGTCGTAAAGCTCGTGGAAGGCGTCGGTCAGGACGAGGACTTCAAAGGCTCGGACAAAAAAGCGCTGGCGGTCGCAATCCTGAACGCGCTCATAGACATCCCGTTCCTGCCGGAGAGCGTGGAAGGCATGCTTATCGGCTGGGCGATAGACGCGGTAGTGTCCGCGCTCAACAAACTGGTTGGCAAGGACTGGCTGGCGCAGCTCGGCTGAACGGAACTATACCCGCCCGGTTTATGGGGCCGGGCGGGGATAAAATAAAGGGTTTCCGGCATGAAGTCAAGGGCTGTTTCTCAGACGGTAAAATAGCCTCCAGAAAGGACTGGATTAATCGCCGAACTCATTGTATGTTCATGATGACAGCAGAAAGGGCCAGACGAAAGGGAGGCATTATGAAGACGAAAAAGCAGGCGGGGTTCGAGCTGATAGCGATAATACCGAAGACGAAAACGGACTGCACCATACACCGGGAACTGGGGAGCTACGAAACGCTGGAAGCCGCGACCGGGGCGGCGAAAGAAAAAGCCTTTTTGCCAGAGATAGCCCGCATAGACATCTGGCAGGGCGACACCATGGTCGGGCGCGTATACTCGAAACAACGGAGGACGGTATGAACGGCAAAACGCTTAAATCGCGGTATCTGAGCCTAAAGCAGGACGGCGCGGAGATGTATGTGGAAGATGTGGCGGCGACGGGCAAGACCGAGGATTATATCCCGCTCGCCCTAAAGAAACTGGAGGCGGTCCGCAAAGCCCTGCCCAAAGCCAAATGGAGCATCACCATTGAAGAGCAATTCACGGACGGCAATTGGCGGAGCAACATGCGCTATTTCACAATCCGGGACGCCGAAACCGGCGAAGTCAAAAACTCGGAGTATCCATTATGAAAACTAAAATCACGCTGGATTTGGAAATACGGATGGGCGGCACCAAGCCGGTCGGCACGGGATTGCTCGGCTATTTCCCCGAGGGCACCAAGTATGCCGAGCTGGCGCGGGTATTCGGGCAACCGCAACGCGGCGAATCGCCGGACGGCAAAGTAAAGGCCGAATGGAACGGCACCATTAACGGCTTTGAGTTCACCATCTACGACTACAAATCGTCTGTGGACCCGAAAGATTGCACAGACTGGCACATAGGCGGCAGAAACAAGCTCACGATGTGTTTGTTGATTGCCTATTTCAAGATGGCGAAATAACGGAGCATTTATGAAAGCGGCATTATACGCGAGGGTGTCCTCGCAAGGCCAGGCGGACAAAGATTTGTCCATACCGGCCCAATTGAAAGCCTTGCGCGAATACGCTCTAAAAAAAGGCGGCACAATCGCCGTTGAATATGTAGATGAGGCCGAATCCGCGCGTTCGGCTGACCGTCCCAAATTTCAGGAAATGATTTACGCCGCAAAGCAGAAAAACTGTTCTTTTGACGCGATACTGGTCTGGAAGTTTTCCCGGTTCGCCCGAAACCGCGAGGATTCAATCCTTTACAAAAAGCTGTTAAAAAAACACGGCATTGATGTCATATCCATAAACGAACCGATAGATGACTCGCCCTCCGGCCATCTTATGGAAGCGATGCTGGAGGCCGTGGACGAATTTTATTCGCTCAACCTATCAAGCGACACGATACGCGGCATGAAAGAAAACGCCGCACGCGGATTTCAAAACGGCGGTGTCGCGCCTTACGGCTATAAGCGCGTAAAAAGCGTCATAAACGGTAACGAACGGGTTAAGCTGGAACTGGAACCGGCGGAGGCGTCCGTAGTCAGCCGGATGTTTGCGCTGGCCGCAAAAGGCCTCGGAACCAAAGAGATAGTCAAAACGCTTACCAAAGAGGGGCTGAAAACGCGGGCGGGGTTCCCGTGGAGCAAGACCGTCCTGCATTATATGCTCACCAACGAGACATACACCGGCACAATCGTATTTAACCGGTTCAAACAGAACGAGGAAGTCCGCAAACGCAACGAGCCGGAGAAGCTCATCCGCGTAGAGAACGCGCATCCGGCGATTATAGATAAGGAAACTTTTGACAAGGGGGTGGCGTTTATGAAATCCAGAGCGCCCAGAATCATGCATCCGCGCGAGGTTGCCAGCGATTATCTGCTTTCCGGGATGGTCTACTGCGGAAAATGCGGGGCTAAAATGGTGGGCAGTTCCGCGAAATCCGGCAAGTTTTTCTACTACGCCTGCCAGAATTACCTCAAACGCGGCAAAGACATCTGTGACTGCAAATTCATCCCGCAGGCCAAGCTGGAGGACGCGGTAATCGCCAAAATCCGCGAGCGCGTCATCACTAAGGAAAACATCGGCAAGCTGGTGCGGGCTATAAACGAGGAGCTATTGGACGCCAAAAGCACGGTTCGGGACAGGGTGGCGGAACAAGACCTCCAAATCGTGGAAGCCAACAAGCGTTTGCAGAAGCTCTACAACGCGCTGGAAACGGGGCAATTGGAGCTGTCAGACATCGCCCCGCGCATAAAAGACCTGCGGTCGCAGATAGACGCGCTGGATGCCGTAAAAGCCGCACTGAACGCAGAATTGGCCAAGGAAGCGATAAGCGTGACGGACAGCGAGCTTAAAGCATACGAGGAAGAATTATGCGGATTTCTGCAACGGTCTACGATAACGGAGACCAAGTCTTTTCTGGCGCAATGGATTAAGCGGATAGAGCTGGACACGCCGGGTGGGGGCCACATAAAATACAAACTGCCCCTCGCGCCGGGCGCTAAAGGGGCAGAAGTTCTATCTTTGCGAATAGGAAGCTCCGGGACTAGGATTCGAACCTAGAAAAGCAGATTCAGAGTCTGCCGTGATACCGTTTCACCATCCCGGAATATGTCCGCGTTTTTAACGCAACATCGTCATTTTAGCATGTTGCCGCTCTGCGGGCAAATGACGGCGGTCAATGGGCGAAATCAGATATTGTCCGGCGAAATAGCCGTTTTGGCGCAGTTGCGCATGTGCAGCAGAATACGGGTTCAGGGTATTGCACTGCCATGTCAAGGCCATTTTCCGGCTACCGTCGCGCGTAATTTTTTTCCAGCCATTTGCGATAGGAGCCGTTTTTGATGTTTGCAATCCATTCAGAGTTGCCGAGGTACCATTCCACAGTTCGCGCAAGCCCCTCCGCGAAAGTGTGCGCGGGATTCCAGCCAAGCTCGCGGCGGATTTTGGAATAGTCTATCGCGTAGCGCCTGTCATGACCGGGACGGTCTTTTACATAAGTTATCAGCCCCGAATATTTCCTGCCGCGCAACGCGGCATTCGCGGCGGACGGAGCGAGGCTCTCCAACGCCGAGCAAAGGTTTTTCACCAGGTCTATATTGCGCTTCTCGCAACCGCCGCCGATGTTGTAGGTTTCGCCGGGGCGGCCTTTTTCCAGCAGCAGCCGGATGGCGTCGCAATGGTCTTCGACATACAGCCAGTCGCGCACGTTCTTGCCGTCGCCGTACACCGGCAGCGGTTTGCCTTCCAGCGCGTTGAGTATCATCAGCGGGATGAGCTTTTCGGGAAACTGGCGCGGACCGTAATTATTGGAGCAATTCGAGATTGTAACTTGCAGCCCGTAAGTGTGTCCGTAGGCGCTCACCAGATGGTCCGATGAGGCTTTTGACGCGGAGTACGGACTTCTGGGGTCGTAGGGCGTTTTCTCGGTGAACCTGCCTTTCGGACCGAGCGAACCGTACACCTCGTCCGTGCTGACGTGGTGAAAGCGCGTAGCGGCATCGCCTTTCCAAAGCTCCCGCGCCGCCTCGAGCAGGACGAACGTGCCGTTTATGTTGGTATTGATGAATTCCGCGGGACCCTGTATGGAGCGGTCCACATGCGATTCCGCCGCGAAATTGACTATGCAGTTGACGCCGTGGCGCTTCATGGCCGCTTTGACACAGCCGGGGTCGCAGATATCGCCCCTGACGAAGACATAGCGCCTTCCATACTTCTGCGCGCCGGCGAGGTTCCCGGGATTGCCGGCGTAAGTGAGCTTGTCCAGGTTCACCACCTTTCCCGAAAAACCGCGACGTGCGAGGATATGATGTATGAAATTGGAGCCGATAAAACCGGCGCCGCCGGTTACCAGCACCGACGCTTTTGAAAAATGGAAATCTTTTGCCATAAGTTTGACCTCGAATCGTTATGCTACTGAGTCCTGCATAAATAATGACCTATCCGGAGGCCTGAGTTTGAGCCGCAGACTAGGCGCGACGACGCGGCGTGCTGTATGCACGACAAGGAGGAGCAACGACGTCTGCGGCCAAAGGCAGGCCTCCCCTTCGGGGCTGGCCGCTTT
>Ga0074195_1000906_pt1 | contig 48760 bp, 39 predicted proteins | sample EPASupsiteHSE623_FD_64525 | JGI IMG/M metagenome (GOLD analysis project Ga0074195, IMG submission 64525) | Bioremediated contaminated groundwater from EPA Superfund site, New Mexico - Sample HSE6-23 | ecosystem: Environmental > Aquatic > Deep subsurface > Groundwater > Contaminated ...
TATCGGATTGAGATGAATGTAGCGCACCAGCTCCAGGAGATAGGAGTCTTTGTCGCAGACAATGGACTTGTAGCGGTTTTGAAAAAGATGTCCGGATCGCTGGTGGCGCAGATTGAAAACCACTGCGTAACCGGTCAGCAGGCGCCGCAGGCAAAAGGGGACGGCAAAAGGGGACGGCAAAAGGGGACGTCCCTGATATTTAAAGTTTCGTGATGTGCCCCAAACCGTTTCAAGGAGCATCCCATACTCCCTGGCTGATTGTCAATCCAGGAATCGGTGGTGAATACAGGGGAAAGGCGATGCCTGTATTCTACTTGGTGTAAATCCGATCAGCCCGCCTTTTTCACAAACGGTAAGCATGGGGTCAGCTTAGAATTTCGGATATTCACAGCCAAACCTCAGCGCAACTCCTCAAGCCGGGCCATGCCGGCCTTGATTTTTTCCAACTTCGCTTCCATCTCTCCGACTTTCTCCCGCTCCTTGGCCTTTACTTCTTCCGGGGCATTGGCCATGAATTTCTCATTGGCCAGCTTGCCCTGGCATCGGGCCAGCTCACCCTCGGTCTTGTCCTGGTCCTTCGTGAGCTTGGCCTGCTCCTTGTCCACATCCACCAGTCCGGCCAGGGGCACGAAGATCTCGATGTCGGTATAGAGATAGGAGGCCGCGCCCTTGGGCCGGGTGCCTTCCTTCTGTACGGCCATGGTGCCGGTCCGGGTAAGGGTTTTGAGGGAACCGGCAAGGGAGGTCAAGCCTGCGTGTTTGCCCTCGTCGTGGCAAACGATCAGAACCTCGATCTCGGCGGAGGGATGGATCATGGCCTCGCTGCGGATGTTGCGGATGCCGCCGACGATCCCCATGAACAGCGCGGCCAGCTCTGCGGCTTCAGCATCGTCCCAGGCCGGGTTCGGGGTGGGGAAGGCTTCGACCATGATGCTGGTCCGCTCGCCGGGCAGGACATGCCAGATCTCTTCGGTGACAAAGGGGGTGATGGGGTGCAGGAGCTTGAGCACGTTTTCCAGCACCGCCAGGAGCACTGCCTGGGATTGCGCCTTGGCTGCGGCGTTGTCGCCGTAGAGATCGCTCTTGATCCATTCCAGGTACCAGTCGCAGAACTCGTTCCAGACGAACTGGTAAATGGTCGAGGCGGCGTCGTTGAAGCGGTAGTCGTCCAGGGCCTGGCGTGTCTCGGTGATCGCCTGGTTGAGGCGGTGGAGAATCCAGCGGTGGGCCAGGGGCAGGGCGGCGGGGTCGATATTCTTGCTGATCGCGGGATCGCACTCCTTGATGTGCATGAGGGCGAAGCGGGCCGCGTTCCAGATCTTGTTGATGAAGTGGCGGTAGCCCTCGATGCGTTCCTCGGCGAGTTTGATCTCCCGGCCTTGGGCGGCAAAGGCGGTGAGGGTGAAGCGCAGGGCGTCGGTGCCGTACTCGGCCATAACCACCAGCGGGTCGATGACGTTGCCCGTGGACTTGCTCATCTTCTTGCCGTGCTTGTCGCGGACCAGGGCGTGGAGGTAGACGTCCTTGAAGGGCACCTCGCCCATAATGTGGATGCCCATCATCATCATCCTCGCCACCCAGAAGAAGAGGATGTCGAAGCTGGTGATCAGCACCGAGGTCGGGTAGAAGAGCTTCAGTTCCTTGGTGTTATCGGGCCAGCCCAGGGTGGAAAAGGGCCAGAGGGCCGAGGAGAACCAGGTGTCCAGCACGTCGGTTTCCTGGGTGAGCTTGGTGGAGCCGCATTTTTCGCAAGATGTGGGGGCTTGCTCTTCGACCATAAAATGGCCGCAGTCGTCGCAGGTCCAGGCCGGGATCTGATGGCCCCACCAGATCTGGCGGGAGATGCACCAGTCGCGGATGTTGTCCATCCAGGCGTAGAAGGTGTTGTACCAGGTCTTGGGATGGATGGCGATCCGCCCGTCCCGCACCGCGGCCACGGCCTGGGCGGCAAGGGGCTTGACGGAAACGAACCACTGCAGCGAGGTGGTGGGTTCGACCACGGTTTTGCAGCGGTAGCACTGGCCCACCGCATGGGCATACTCCTCGATCTTTTCCAGGAACCCCTCGGCCTCCAGGTCGGCGACGATCTGTTTGCGGCAGGCAAAACGGTCCAGTCCCGCATAGGAGCCGGCTGCCTCGTTCATGATCCCGGAGTCATCCATGACCTTGATCCGTTCGAGGTTGTGGCGCAGCCCGATTTCGTAGTCGTTGCGGTCGTGGGACGGGGTGACCTTGAGCGCCCCGGTGCCGAACTCCCGCTCCACATGGTGGTCGAAAACCACCGGGATGATGCGGTTGGTGAGAGGCAGCTTGATGCCGATGGTTTTCAGGTGGCTGTAACGCGCATCGTCGGGATGCACGGCCACACCGGTGTCGCCCAGCATGGTCTCGGGCCGGGTGGTGGCGACCACCACGTGGCCCGAGCCGTCGGCATAGGGGTAGCGGATGTGGTAGAGCTTGCCTGCTGTGTCCTCATGCTCGACCTCGTCGTCGGAGAGCGCGGTTTTGCAGCGGGGGCACCAGTTGACGATGTAGTCGCCCTTGTAGATCAGCCCTTCTTTGTAAAGGCGGACAAAGACGGTGCGCACCGCCTTGGACAGCCCCTCGTCCATGGTGAAGCGTTCTCGGTCCCAGTCGCAGGAGCAGCCCAGGTGCTTGAGCTGGTTGATGATGGTGCCGCCTTTTTCCTCGCGCCATTGCCAGACCCGCTCGATGAACTTCTCGCGGCCGAGATCGTGGCGGGTTTTGCTTTCGGTGGCAAGCTGGCGCTCCACCACGTTTTGGGTGGCGATGCCGGCGTGGTCGGTGCCGGGCACCCAGAGGGTGTTGTAGCCGCACATTCGCTTGTAGCGGACCAGGACATCCTGCATGGTGTTGTTCAGGGCATGGCCCACATGGAGCACCCCGGTGACGTTGGGCGGCGGGATGACGATGGCAAAGGAGGGCTTGGACTCGTCCATGGTGGCCTGGAAATTCTTCTGTTCAAGCCATTTTTGATACCACCTGGCCTCAACCTCTTTGAATTCGTAGGCCTTGGCCAACTCGTGGTCGCCGGTCGGGAGGGAAGGGTTTTCGCTCATCGGTTACATTACACTCCAGGGTTTGGGAAGAAAGATATTGGTGTAGAGATCCAGGGCATAGCGGTCGGTCATGCCGGCAATGAAGTCGCAGACCATCTGTTCCCGCGGGGTCGCCTCGTCATAGTCGATAACCCTTTCCCAGTGGTCGTCCTTGGTGATGAAATACTCGTACAGCTCCCGCAGCACCTTTTTGGCCTTGATGAAATCGTCGTGCACCCGGTTGGTTTCGTAGACGTTTTCATAGAGAAAGGAGCGCAGCTCCGCTATGCCTTCCAGCAGAATTGGGCTCATGGCCAGGGTTTCCCCCCCGTTTTTCAGGGTCTGGACCACAAGATCGTTGACCATGGTGCAGATCCGCCCCGAGTGGCTGGGCCCGAACAGCTTTTGGAGATGGCTGGGGATCTGCGACTCGCTGAGAATTCCGGCCCGGACCGCATCGTCCAGATCGTGGTTCACATAGGCGATGATGTCTGCGATGCGCACCACCCTGCCTTCCATGGTGGCGGGCAGCTCGGAGATGTCCAGGGGCAGGATCTCCCGCCTCCCCTTGGAATGCTTGGCAATGCCGTCCAGCACCTCCACGGTGAGGTTGAGCCCCTCGCCCTTTTTTTCCAGGATGTTCACCACCCGCAGGCTCTGGTCGTAGTGGCGGAATCCCTGGGGGTAGAGCTCGTCCAGCACCGCTTCCCCGGCGTGGCCGAAGGGAGTGTGGCCGAGATCATGGCCCAGGGCGATGGCCTCGGTGAGATGGCCGTTGAGGCGCAGGGCCACGGAGATGGTCCGGGCGATCTGGCTTACCTCGAGCACATGGGTGAGCCGGGTCCGGTAATGGTCGCCGGTGGGGGCCAGGAACACCTGGGTTTTATGCTTGAGGCGGCGGAATGACTTGCAGTGGATGATCCGGTCCCGGTCCCGCTGAAAGGCGCCCCGGATGGGGCACTCCTCTTCGGGCCTGAACCTGCCTTTGGTGTTGCGGCTTAAGGCGGCATAGGGCGCGAGGCTTGCGGCCTCGCGCTCCTCGATCTGCAGGCGGATGGAATGGTCCATTGGCTTAAAGGGCCGGGGCCAAACTGCCCACATGGTTGACGATCTCGCCCCGGCTCAGCTCTTTAAGCACCGGATGGTCCATGATCTTGTTCGGGGCGGTCTCGCCGTTGATATTGGTGATCACCAGCCTGCCGCGGCCCTTGCCGTAGTGGTCGTTGAAGTCATAGACCGCGCCGACCACGGTCAGCTCCTTGGCCGCAATCTTTTCCCTGTACAGCTCCAGGGCGGTCTTGACCTGGTAGTCCACGTTGCGCTCCACGTTCTTGCTCCAGCGTGCGTTGGCGTCGCCGCTCTTGTCGTCAGCCGCGATCACCGGCTTCAGGTTGTCCAGCTCGGCCTTGATGCCCTTGGTCTCGCCGGAATAGTCGCCCATGGCCGCCTTGATCGCACCGCAACTGGAATGGCCCATGATCAGGAGAATCTTGGTGGGCAAGTGGCGCACGCCGTAATCCACCGAACCTTCGGCGTTTTTGACCTGGTTGCCGATGTTGCGGATCACGAAGATGTTGTTGTCCGGCGCCATGCCGAACAGGTGGGTGTGTACCCGGGAGTCGGAACAGGTGACCACGGTGAGGGTCGGGGTCTGGCCGGTCTGGAAACCGTCGAAGTGGTGGCTGTCGTTGTGGCCGGTGAACTGGTCGTTGCCGCTGATCGCCGCCTTGACAGTGGCTTCCGCGCTCTTGACCTTGACAGCCGGTCCGTCGTGGCCGCCGCCCGAGGCAAGGACAGCCGGGGCATAGGCCAGCAGGGCGGCGCAGGCGAGGGTGCAGGTGAGTTTTGTAGCCGGGTGGATTTTTTTCATTGTGACCTCCGGAATAGTGGAATGGGTAAAAAGGGGGAATATGATTAACTGTTCGTTTTTACGATGGGTAAGTCCTTTGGGGGCACGAGAAAACAAGCGTTGAAGATACCGGCAAATGCGGTGCCGGTCAAGAGGGATGCGCGTGTTTGCGGCGGGGGAAACTATTCTTCGCCCGCTCCGGCGAAGCGGGCTTCAATCGCTTCCATTTTGGCCTGGGCCTGCTCCCAGTCCGCGTAGGTCCTTTTCAGCTTGCGGCCGAGGGAGGTGTATTCGTTGTTGAGCTCGGCAAAGCGGTCCTGATCCTTGTACAGTTCCGGGTCGGCCATGGCTTGCTCGAGCTGGGTTTTTCTGGTTTCGAAGTCTTCGATCTCCTGTTCGGCGCGGTCGACGATTTTCTTGAGCGGCGCGATCTCCCGGGTTTTTTGCTGGCGCATTTCCGCTTGCAGTTTGCGGGCTTCCTTGCTCTTTTTCCCCTGTTTTTCCGGGGGGTGGCCGTCGCTCGGTTCAGGCTTGGCTGCGGTTTTCGGCGGGGTGCTGGCCGCCTCGGCATGGGTTTTGTGGAGGTAGTAGTCGATATTGCCGTCAAAGATGGTGCCGTGGCCGGATTTGATTTCCAGCACCTTGCCGACAAAGGAGTTGGCAAAATAGCGGTTGTGGGAAACCACGATGATGGAGCCGTCGTATTGGCGCATCGCCTCCTGGAGCACCTCCTGGGACTGGATGTCCAGATGGTTGGTGGGCTCGTCCAGGATGAGGAGATTGGCCGGGGTGGCGATCATCTTGGCCAGGGCCACCCGGCTTTTTTCGCCGCCCGAGAGCACCCCCACCTTCTTGTCCACATCGTCGCCGCGAAACAGGAAGGCGCCCAGCAGGGAACGGGTCTGGGTGACGCTCAAGTCGTTGTTCACATGGCTCAGGGTTTCCAGCACCGTGTAGCGGGAGTCAAGCTCCTGGGCCTGGTGTTGGCCGAAGTAGGAGATGGTCACGTTGTGGCCGAAGCGGATGGCGCCGCTGTCCGGGGTGATGAGACCGGCCAGGATTTTCACCAGGGTGGATTTGCCAGCGCCGTTGACCCCGAGCACGGCCAGTTTCTCGCCGCGTTGCAGGGTAAGGGAGAGATCTGTGAACACCGCCTGCCCGCCGAACTGTTTGCTCATCTTCTCGACCTCCAGCACGGTTCTGCCGGAAGGCGGAGAGGGCGGAAAGCGGAAGGCGATGGTGTTTTCCGTTTCGTCCAGCTCGATTATCTCGATCTTGTCCAGTTGCTTGAGGCGGCTCTGCACCTGGGTGGCCTTGGTGGCTTTTGAGCGGAACCGGTCCACGAATTTCATGGTCTGCTCGATCATGGCCTGCTGATTTTCATAGGCCGCCCGCTTGATGATCATCCGGTTTGCCTTATCCACCAGGTATTTCGAGTAATTGCCCTTGTAGACCGTGAGCTCGCCCAGGGAGATTTCCCAGGTGGTGGTGGTGAGGTTGTCGAGAAAGGAGCGGTCATGGGAGATCATCACCATGGCTCCCCGGTGATTTTTCAGGAATTCCTCAAGCCAGGTGAGCGACTCGATATCCAGATGGTTGGTCGGTTCGTCCAGCAGCAGGAGGTCCGGCTTGGCAAGGAGGATCTTGGCCAGCATCAGCCGCATGAGCCAGCCGCCACTAAAGGAGATGCTGTCCTTGCTGAAATCGCTCTGGCTGAAGCCCAACCCAAGGAGAATCCTTTCAACCTGAGACTCCATGGTGAAGATGTCGGACTGGTCCAGCCGGTGCTGCAGATCGCCCTGGCGGTGGAGCAGATCGGCGAATCCGGGGTCTTCCGGCGGCACCTGGCCCAGGGCCTGGTTGACCCGGTCGAGCTCTTTTTGCAGGGACAGCGCTTCGGCAAAGGCGGTTTTCGCCTCGTCAAACAGGGTGCGGCCCGGGGCAAAGGAGGCGATTTCCTGGGGAAGATAGCCGATGCTGATGTTTTTGGACCGGGCCAGGACGCCGTCATCCACATGCTTGACTTGCGCCATGATCTTGAGCAGGGTGGATTTGCCCGCGCCGTTGACGCCGACCAGGCCGATTTTTTCGCCGGGGTGGACGCGGACCGAGACATTCTTGAACAGGTGTTTGAGCCCGAACTGGATGGAAAGCTGATTGATGGCAAGCATGGGTAGGCGCTATAGGCTGAGATTGTCAGTTGTGGGAAAGAACAATCGCACACCATAGCACATTGTGCCGGGTATTTCTAATAGATGTTGCGAAGCGGAAAAGAATCCTCAGATGGCATAGATACCGCCGGCAGCGCCGGTGAGCTCGCCAAGGTGGGTCGGCAGGATGATCAGGATGGTGGTTCCCTTGCCCTGCTCACTGGTGACGGTGACCGTGCCCAGGTGCTCGTTGATGATCTGTTTGACATAGGGCAGCCCCAGGCCGGAGCTCTGCCGGTTGACGTGGCGATAGGGGTCGAAGATAACCTCGAGGATTTCCCCGGAGATTCCCCGTCCGTCATCGGTAATTTTTACCTGACAGCCGGCGGAGGTCATCTCGGTGGCGATGATGACCGTATTGCCTTTGGTGCAGGCATTCACCGCGTTGCGGAGCAAATGGGCAAGGGCGATCTTGATGAGCGAGCTGTTGCCATGGAAAAAAAGCGGGATCCGGCTGAGGGCGGGGATGAGGCTGACCTCCTTGGCTCGGGCCTCTGCCTGCAACAACTCAGCGGCCTCCGCGACAATGGGGTTGAGATTCAGCGGCGCGAAGATTTTTTTTGATTCCGGCCGGACGGCTTCGAATTTGCTCACCAGATTTTCAAGTTTGCGGGCCTGGTCGAGGATATGGGTCAGTTTCAGCCGCCCCTCTTCCTCGGGCGGATAGGCGTTGAGGAGGCGGCGGACCATGCCGCCGATGATGGTGATCGGGTTGCGCACCTCATGGGCGATGCGCAGGGCCATGCCCGCCTTGGTCCGTTCTGCGATGACCGCCTCGATGTCCTTGTTGAGGCGGAAAAGATCCTGGCTGTTTTTTTCGATCTTTTCGCGGTCTTGCACCATCCGTTCCATAATGGTTTCAATGCGGTTGAAAAACAGGGTCACCGAGGCGATGACGATAAAGGCCATGCTGTTGATGGAACCGCTGTATGGGGCCAATACGAGCCAGAGGTCTTCCTTGCCGGAGAAGGTGAGGAGGTGTTTGAGGATGTGACCGCTGGAGCGCGACAGGGCGAGGGCGAAGATCGCTCCGCAGAACCAGAGAAGGAAGATGGCCAGGGGGCTTCCCCGGTCGGCGCGGGTCAAGGCCAGGGCATGATGGAGGCAGAGCCCGGAAAGAATGATCATGGCCAGGGCGCCCGCGAAATCAAAAATCCAGACCGGGAGCATGGAGATGCTGATCATGGGCGGCCCTGCCCCGGGGAAGAGAGCGTTGGCTCGCCCTTGCGCAGCAGCTTGAGACCCCGATGCAAAAATACCATGGCCGGCACGGCCAGGAGGTGATCGAGCTTGAGGATATAGTACAACGTTTCTTTCCAGCCACGGAGGTGGAGATGGGAAATCTCTGTCCCGGGGGGCAGGTGCAACGAATTTTCGATCTCCAGGTCAAGGAAATGTCCAACCATGGTGGCACCGCTCCAGAGTATGAGAATCCAGGTTCCGGCGATGATGCATTGCCAGGCTTTGAGGGCCGCGAGGCGGGTCTGGCGGGCTTTCACGGCGAAAAAAAACAGGGAGACAATCAGGAAAAAGTGGGCCAGTTGATGGATGTACAGTCCTGAGTAGGCATGGGGCTGAAAGGCCAGGGCGTTTTCCGGCAGGAAGCAACCCAGCAGCAGAAGCAATATGGTGCGGAATAATAACGTCAAAAAGAACCTCGGACGGGGAATGTCGGGTGGAATTTCAGGCCGCAAAAGCGTTTCGTCTGATTTTCAAGGCAGCATACCATGTTGTGTGGTCTGGCGGGATATGAAAAAAAAGCTCCAGGAGCAAACATGCCGGACGGCAAGTTTGCCGGCGTATAATCAGGAGCCTTCGTTCAGCGAGGTCGGTTTTTTGGAAAGGCCCAGCTCCTGGGAAACCTGGGTGGCAACCTCTTCTATGGATTTTCCGGCTGTGGAGACAATGGGGATCTGGTGGTTGTGGAAGATGGTTTCGGCGGTCTGGATCTCCTCGCTGCAGGTGGAACGCTTGGCATAGTTGCTGTCCGCGTACCGTTTTTCGCGGACACTGTGGAGTACCTCGGGGGTGGTGGTCAGGCCGATGGCGCGTTTCCGGTTTTTGATTATTTCCTCCGGCAGGGTGTATGCACTGAGGTACTCCGAGGTGAGGGGGAAATTCGCCGATTTCATTCCCATCTGTGTTGCCAGATACACGCTGACCGGGGTCTTGCCGGAGCGGGAAACCCCCAGGAGGATGACCTCGGCCTCGTCCAGTTCATGGATATTGACCCCATCGTCATGTTCCAGGCAGTAGTGGATCGCCTCGACCCGCTTGGCCATGGTCAGGTTGTCGATGTGCCGGGAAAAGCCGGGAACGCCCAGGGCTTTTGCTTCAAGGCAATCTTCCAGCCGGGTCATGAAAAATTCAAAGGCGTCGAAAAGTTCCACCTCGGGAGAATCGAAAACAGCGCGGATTTCCTTGGTCATGATGGTGCTGAAAATCAACGGTCTGCGGCCGGAGGATTTTTTCAGGATATAGTCGAGGATCTTCTTCGCTTCTTCCTTGTTGAGGACAAAGGGGAATTTTTCCTCATGGAAGTTGATTTCCGGAAACTGGCAGATCAGGGCCTGCCCCAGGTTGGTCGCAAGTATTCCGGTGCTGTCCGAGATATAATAGACGTCTTTCGATGACCACATGCTGCGTTGCTCCTTGTGTTTGGCTGAGAAGAGAAGGGAAACTGTTTTTCTCAGGCCGATCTTCCTCCTAAAAACAGGATGAAATCCTCGAACCGTTTCTGCTCGAAGTGGCCGACCATCTCTTCCTTCATCAGGGTCAGGGCGCTGATGGGGAGTCTGGCTCCGGCGTACGGGCGGTTGGTTGTCAGGGCGTCGTACACATCGGCAATGGTGGCGATCTTGGCGTTGTCGGAGATCTGGTCCCGTTTGAGTCCGTGGGGATAGCCTTGGCCGTTGATTTTTTCGTGGTGGTGGATGATCACGTCGAGGGTGGTTTCGGAGGCGTGCTTGGCCATGAGCCAATGGCCCTGGCCGGGGTGTTTCTTGATGATTTCGAATTCTTCGTAGTCGAGTTTGCCTCGTTTGTTCAGGATGGAGTCCAGGATCTGGCTTTTGCCCACATCGTGCAGGATGCAGCCAAGGGCAAAATCGTGGAGTTCGGTGTCATCGCCCTTGCGGATCATCAGCCAGAGGCCGATGCCGAACACCGCGACATTGACGCAGTGGGAAAAGGTGTAATAGTCCTTGGCGCCCAGGCGAAGCAGGTGGCGGATGGATTGGGTGTCCAGCAAGGTGAGATCGATGATGTTGCTGGTTATGTTTTTTGCCCGGGAGATGTGCCTGCCGCTGCGAGGGTCGTCAAAGACATCGCGGATGATGTTTTTGGCGCAGGTATGCACCAGCGATGATTTTTGCTCCAGGGGAATGTCCGTGTTCCGGATGATGGAGTCCAGGGACTCTTCCATGAAATTTTCAAATTTTTGCGCAGAATCCTGGGTGATGAAAAGCGGGCCGTGGATTTTTTTGGCCAAGGCTTCCTTGATGTCGGCGATATTGGTGTTGGCCGCGATCAGCAGGATGGGCTTATTGCTTTTGGGCGGCTTGGTATAGATGTTGAAATCGATTTTTCTCCGGTCTTCCGCCAGAAGATAATCGGTTGCAATGCGGATGAATTTTCTGGATTCGGCGAGCATGGTTTTTTCTGGTTCTCCGAAGGCTTACAGGGTGTAAAGCTGCTTGGCATTCTGCCCGAGATAGGTTGAGAGCCGGGAGAAGCTGCAGCCATACGCCTCAACCTCCTCCTGTTTCCCCTTTACCCGGAAGGAGTATTTTTTAAAGAAAGTTTCGGGATCAAGGAGGTGCATGGCTGCGTCGCCGCCCATCACGATATCAAGATCCTCCTGCCTGCTGGTCATGCTTTCCAGGCGAAAGGCCACATTGACCACATCCCCGACCACGGTGTAGTTGCCGTTTTGGGCAAGGTTTCCCATCATCGCCTCGCCGGTGTTGAGTGCCGCCCCGATCTGCAACGGCCAGGGCAGATCGGGAATCTTCTTGCCGAGGGTGCTGGTGAAGGTATTGATGGCAATGGCGGTTTTCAGGGCCTGGTGGACATTGGCCTGGAGATTCGGCCCTGCCCACAGGGCCATGACCGCGTCGCCGATGAATTTGTCGACAATCCCGTTGTGTTTGTTGACCAGCTTGCTCACCCTGCCGGTCCAATGCTGGAGGAGCTGGGAAACCCACTGGTCGCCCATGGTTTCCGAGAGCCTGGTGTAGTCATGGATGTCGCAGATCAGGATGGTGATGATCTGTTTCTGGACAAAGGCCACGGTCATCTCATCGAGATCCGGGCCGGTTGGCGGTGCAGGCCGGGCTGAGGTCGTTTCCTGATTGAAAAGCAGGCGGGTGTTGCCGATGCCGATGCAGTCCCCGTTTTGCAGGGACACGGGGGTATGGATTCTTCGGCCGTTGATGAAGGTGCCGTTGGAGCTTCCCAGGTCAAGGAGGTTGAAGCGGCCATTTTCTTCCTTCTGGATCATGGCGTGTTTCCGGGAAACCCAGGAGTAGGGAAGCATGATATCGGTGCCGGCCACCCGCCCGAGGGTAAAGGAGGCGCTGCCGCTGAGCAGCCAGCGTTGATCGTTGCTTTCCCGGGCGTCGAGCGCATCGAGGAGGGTGAGGGTTGCGGATGTATCCGGCGGGGCGGTCATGGTTGTCGGAGAGCCTTCCTGCTACCGGTGGCTCTGGATAAGGCTGATGATTTCCTCGGGCTCGGCAAAACGGCGGGCCGCGTGTTTTGAAAAGACCAGGCGATCATCGGCCATGATTTCATAAATGCCGTCTGAGCCGGGAATAAGCACAACCTCGGCGGCGAATTGTTTTTTCAGCTCTGCTTCCAGCCTGGAAGCACGGGGCAGATAGTTTCATTGCGAGCAGTAGGTGATGGTGATTTTCATGGTGCGTTTCCGTTTACCCTCTGTATTCACGGCTTGGGGGATATGCGCGGACTTCCTTTTTTATACCACGATGGCCTCCAAGATAACAGCATGGATTGTCCATTAAAATTGCTTTGCTTGCAAGAGGAGAAATCAGCGATGGGCAAGAAATATCTCAGCGGGGTATCGGGGGCGTTGCCGGCGGCTGTCCCAGCCATTTGAGAAGGCCTTGGCCGGCGTGGTATCCGGTGGTAAAGGCGCCCTGCAGCAGGTATCCGCCGGTGGGCGCTTCCCAGTCCAGCATTTCCCCGGCCACGAAGACTCCTGGCAATGCGCGGAGCATGAGATCAGCATTCACCCCAGCAAAGGCAACGCCTCCGGCGGAGGAAATCGCTTCGGCAAGGGGTCTGGTTGTGGTGACAAGAACGGGAAGGTTCTTGATCCGCTCGGCAAGAATGGCCGGTTCTTTCAGCTCTTCCGGCGGGCACGTTTCGCGGAGCAGCGAAAAGGCCGGGCCGGTGAGGTGGATGGCCTTGCGCAGGAAATTGGCGAGGCTTTCCTTGGTGCGTCGCTGTTCAAGCCTTTCCCGCAGGCGTTCCAGGGGCAGATCGCGCTTGAGGTCGAGGAAAACGGGGACCGGGCTGCCTGTTTCCAGCAGGTCGCGGATCACCCCGCTTAAGGCATAGACCGGTCCTCCTTCCAGGCCATGGCTGGTCACCATCGCGTCGCCTGTGGCGTGATGGTCGCCGCAGCGGAGCAGGATATTCTTGAGGGGCTTGCCGCTGAAGCGGGTCCGGAAATATTCGGACCAGGCCACCTCAACCCCGCAGTTCGCCGGACGGAAGGGTTCGAGCCGGACGCCTCTGGCTGCGAGGATGGAGGCCCAGCTTCCATCGGACCCGGTCTGGGGCCAGCTTGCCCCGCCCAGGGCAAGAAGCACGCCCTGGGCGGGGAATTCGAGAAAAACGCCTGTTTCGGCGAGAAAGAGCGGAGTTCCCGTCTCGGAGAACCCCTGCCAGCGGTGGCGATAATGGAAGGCGACCCCGCGCCTGGCCAGGGTTTCGAGCCAGATTGTGAGGATCTCCGGAGCCTTGGCGTCCTTGGGGAATACCCGGCCGCTGGTGCCGACAAAGGTTTCCACTCCGAGACCGCGCAACCAGGTGCGCAGATCGTCGGGCGAAAAAGCGGCCAGGAGTTTTTTGAAGATTCCGGCGTTGTTTCCGTAGCGGGCGGCAAAGGGTTCTGCCTGTTCCGCATGGGTGAGATTCAATCCGCCATGCCCGGCAACCAGAAATTTGCGGCCAGCCGAGGGCTTTGCATCGAAGACATCCACCTGCAGGCCTGCCTCGCTTATGACTGTGGCGGCCATCAGTCCGGCGGGGCCGCTTCCGATCACCGCCACTCGGGTATTCGTTTTCATGGCGGGTTCACCGGGGCTTTTTGCGCGGGGAGGTTTTTTTTGCCGGAGGAGGTGCTTGTGTTTTTCGAGGGGGATGCGCATCGGCGGGAAGTTCATAACCGAATCCGGCGCAGTGCGGGCATTCCTCGCAGGAGAGGAAGAATCTGCTCACTCCGGCGAAAAATTGTATCTGGCCGGAACCGCCGCAGTAATCACAGGTTTTTTTTGTCGAAGGCATGGGGATTGGAGGAAACCATAGGTATGCGCTTAAAAAAATCCTTCAGGTCGCGTCATGGGAGGGGGTATTTCTTTCCTGTCTTGCCGGAGGTCTTTTTTTGCTCCAGCTCCTTGATCCGCTCCGCGAGCGCTTCACTGAGGATTACCCGCCCTTCCAGCACGCAGCCGGGTCTGCCGGGGATGCAATCCTGCTTGAGCATCAGGCACTTGTCGTCATTGTAGTCGTAATTTTTACAGGAAAAGCTCATCGGCGGAATCCGGAGAGGTGTCAGCGTTTAACAATGCTGTGTTTTTTCATTTTGTACTGGAGAAGGCTCTTGGTGATTCCCAAGGCGTCCGCTGCTTTGGTCTGGACATAGTCGGCCTTGTCCAGGGCGGAGAGGACCATTTTCTTTTCAATGCCGTCAAGCACATCGGGCAGGGGGGTATGCTCCGGGATCATGTTCAGGTCAAGGCCATTCATCCATTGCAACGGCTTTTTCTCGGCCATGCTCTCGGGTTGCACATCTTCCGGACGGATCAGGTTTCTGCTGCAGAGGATGGCTGCCCGTTCGATGGTGTTTTCCAGCTCCCGGATGTTGCCTTCCCAGGGCAGGGTCATGAGGAAGCGTACGGTTTCCGTGGCAATCTCCAGTTTGGGCTTGTTGAGCTGCACGGCATATTTATTGACGAAATGGGCAACCAGCATGGGGATGTCATCGGTCCGCTCCCGCAGGGGCGGGAGGTGGATATGCAGGACATTGAGCCGGTAATAGAGATCTTCCCGGAAATGTCCTTTGTCCACCTCATCCTTGAGATCCCGGTTGGTCGCGGCGATGATCCGGACATCGACCCGCAGGGTCTGGCTGCCTCCGACCCGCTCAAAGGTGCGTTCCTGGAGAACACGGAGCAGCTTGGCCTGGAGAGGCATGGGCATCTCGCCGACCTCGTCGAGAAAAAGGCTGCCGGTGTCGGCCAGTTCGAACCTTCCCTTGCGCAGGGCGATGGCCCCGGTGAAGGCGCCTTTTTCATGGCCGAAAAGTTCGCTTTCCAGCAGATTTTCCGGCAACCCCGCGCAGTTGAGGGAGATGAACGGGGCTTTTTCCCGGGGGCTGTTGCAATGGATGGCCCTGGCCACCAGCTCCTTGCCGGTGCCCGACTCGCCGGTGATCAGAACCGAGGTCGAGGTGGGGGCTACCTTCTCGATGAGATTGAAGATGGCCTGCATCTTCTGGTTCTTGCCGACCATGCTGGAAAAAGAGGTGCGGGAGCGCATTTCCTCCCTCAGCCGCATGTTTTCGCGGAGCACGGCGTAATGCTCCAGGGCCTTGGAGGTGTTCAGCACCAGCTCATCGTTGTTGAAGGGCTTGGTGAGATAGTTGAAGGCCCCGGCCTTCATGGCGGCCACGGCCATTTCCACCTCGCCGAAGGCGGTGACCATGATCACGGGCAGATCCGGGTTGAGGGCCTTGGCCGCCTTGAGCAAACCCAGGCCGTCGAGCCCCGGCATGCGCATGTCGGTGATCACCAGGTCAATGTCGGTCTCGCCCAGGATCTTGAGGGCCTCTTCCCCGTTTCCGGCGGTGAAGACCCCGAACCCTTCCTCGCTGAGCAACTCGGAGAGGACTATCAGGTAGTTTGGTTCGTCGTCAACAATCAATACGGTATTCATATGAAGACAGCCTTGGCAGCGGTGAAGTTTTCCGGGGAAACACTGGCAGCGGTCCGGGCTTGCGCAGGGGTCATGCTATGTGGCGCGCTCGGCAATTTCCTTGATGTCGGCAATCAGAATGATATCGTCGTTGCCCATGATGGTGTATCCGCAGATTCCATCGATTTTTTGCAGTTTTTTATATCCGTCCCCGAACTCCTTGGCCACTATTTTCTGGTGGGACAGGATGCGGTCGACCAGCAGGCCGACCCCATGGGGCTTGCAGACCACGACAACTTTATTGCTCGGGTCGGCGATGGTCGAGGAGGCCTTCGGGTAAAAGAAGGTGTTGAGTTCTATAAGCCGCAGGATTGCGCCATCATATGCGATGCAGTTGTTTTCCGCAAGAAGCGGGATGATGTTTCCGGTTTCGATGACCGTGGTGATCTCGTCGGAGGGGATGGCATAGGTTTCCGTGCCCGATTCGGCGAGCATGGCCTCCTTGGTGACCAGGGTCTTGGTGAGCGGCACGGTGAGGGAAACCGTGGTGCCTTTGCCTATGGTGGAGTCGAGCTGGATGGAGCCGTTGCATTCCTTGAGGCCGGACATGACCACGTCCATGCCCACCCCGCGCCCTGAAACCTCGCTGACTTTTTCCGCCGAACTGAACCCCGGCCTGAACACGAGATTGATCAGTTCCTTGTCGCTCAGTTGCTCCAGCTCCTCAGCGGTCATGAACCCCTTGTTCAGGGCGACTTGCTTCATTTTTCGCGGATCGATGCCCAACCCGTCGTCTTCAATGCTGAGATAGACATTGTTCTCGTCGGCCCGCGCATGCAGGGTGAGGGCGCCCTGTTCCGGCTTGCCGGATTTTTTTCTCCCCTCCGGCGTTTCGAGGCCGTGGTCCAGGGAATTTCGCAGGATGTGGACCAGGGGGTTTTCAATCTTTTCCAGCAGGTCTTTGTCGATGACGGTGTCCTCGCCGGTGATGGTGAAGCGGACCTCCTTGTTCAGCGAGGTGGACAGTTGGCGGACCACCTTGGGGAACCGCTGGAACAGGGACTTGACCGGCACCCTGCGGATGCTCATGATGTTGGCGTGCAGTTTTTCTAGCTGCTCGTCAAGGGCATGGATAATGCCGTCGAATCTGGCTGCGAGCCCGAAATCCGCCAGCCTTGTTTCGAGCTGTTTTTTGAGAAAATTGAGGGAGTCGAGGCTGATGTACAGCCCCCCCACGGAATTGGCGAAGTTGTCGAGCCGCGCCTGATCGATGCGGATGGTTTTGGTCTGCTCGGAGATCTTCGTTTCCTTGATGTGGGCATCCAGTGCCCGTTTGTCCTGGATTGTCAGCGCCTTTTTCAGGTCGTCTTCCCGGATAACCCCCTGCTCGATGAGCAGCTCTCCGATCTTTTTCTGCTGGCCCAGCGCCGCGGAGATCTGTGCCTCGCTGACCAGATGCTGCTCCACCAGGATTTCCCCTAACCGGGTGGAGCCGGTCTTGTTTTTGGCCTCAAAGCAGCCGATCACCGAGTTGAGCAGATTGCGGCACAGGGTGTTGTATTCGTCGCTGGCCACCATCAGGGCGTCATCGAGGAAGTTCCGCATGGCAAACAGCTCGTCAAGCACTCCGGCAATGGCAGGCTTGCCTTGCAGGGCTTGGCTTACCTCGGCAAGCGCCTGGGCAAAGGCAAGCAACAGGTCTTTGCCCGCGGCTTTTTTGCTTTCAAGAAGTTGGAGAACCAGGCCGAACTGGGCCATCTGCCCGGTGAAATCCTTGCCGTCCAGAAAATATTGGTTATCCGGGGAAAAGGCGCTGCTCGGCCCTTTTTGCTTTTTCGCGGTGATAATTGACTGAAGATCGATGTTGGCCTTTTCAATTTGATCCAGCAACCCCGGGATCAGCGGGTGGGCGTGGATGTTCTGGCCAAGATCGAGGAACTCATGGAGGAGATTTTCCAGGGTGATGACACTCTGGATGGAGCCGGTTGCCACTATGGGCTGGATTGCCTCTACCTGGGTGAGAAACTCTTTTTCTTCCGGAAGGAAAGCCACTTCGGCAGGGTTCTGTTGAGCCCGGTCGAGCATGGCTTGCAGGTATTCGATTCCCTTGAGCAGGATGTCGATGATCTTTTTGTTGATCAGGACTTCCCCTTTGCGGCAGGCATCAAGGAGATTTTCGAGGCGGTGGGAGAACTTGTTGATGTTGGTGAGGCCGAAGAACCCGGAGTTGCCCTTGAGGCTGTGCACCGGGCGGAAGATCCTGTTGATGATCTCGGCGTTGCCGGGATCTTCTTCCAGGGCGATGAAGTCCGCCTCGATTCCCTGGAGTGAATCGTTGGATTCATCGATAAAGCCTTGGAGTGCGTCAAGATCAACGTCGTACTGCATGTCAGTTTCCTTTTTCGCTGGCCAGCACTTTGAGAATCTCGTTGATGCGGTTCAGTTTTTTGGCGGCGGCATCCACGGCGTCAATGAGGTCCTGCATGTCCTTGAACGGTTTGAAAAAAATGTCGTTTGCTCCGTAGCGAAAGGCGTTGAGGGTGTTGTTGATCGTGATGTACCCGGTGATCATGATCACCTGGATGGTGCCGTTGTAGTTCTTGATCTTGCGCAGCAGGGAAAGCCCGTCCAGTTCCGGCATCATGATGTCGCTGATCACGATGTCGAAATGTTCGTCCTCGATCATTTCGTAGGATTTGACGGGATCGTTGCAGGTCGTCACATCGTAAGGTGTTTCGGCAAAGGCCCGGGCCAGTGCTTTCAGAATGCTGGTTGAGTCATCGACGATGAGGACTTTGTATTTTCTGGCCATGTGGTGCGCGTCCTTGCTGGAGATATTTCAAGAAAAAACATGTAACAAAGTGGTGGGTGCCCGGTGCGGAGTTCTTCTCCTTCTCGTCTGCGGAAAACATGCGTGAACGGACACGGGGTGAAAAAAGTGCTTCCCCAAAAAAAGGCAGACAATATGAATATCATAGGTGCATTGTAAGGAATGGATCAAGGAAAAAAAAGGGCGGCGGGGAATGGGCTGGGAGGGCCCTGCGTGCGATCCAGGGATGGATCTCACAATTTCGACGAGTTCTAACTCGTTGAAATTGTGAGATCGGCCAGAATTCACTTCCGGCCGATCGTGGTTGAAAAAAGCCAGGACGGCTTTTTTCAACATCCTGCTTGGGAGACCATTGCCCTGCATGGCAGGGTTTACCAGATAATGTCTTCCCAGTGCTGCTGGGCGGCGGATTTTTTTGCCTGTTCCGCGATATTTTTTTTATCCTCTGGCGTTGCATCAAGCGAAAGCACGTTGTCGGGGTTGGCCGGATCAACGATGCAGGTGGTTGCAAGGGCTTCTCCTGTCATGTCCAGGGCGTGCAGAACATTGTGGGCGAGGGAATCCGTGTTTCTTCCTGTCAGGGCGTTTATGACAAAGCACTCAAGATAGAGGGATGGCCAGTCAAGCTGGTGAATGTGCCTCCAGATCTTGATTGCCTGGATTTCGCGCAGGCGATGCGATTTTGCGGCGGCCTCGATATGGAGGCTCAGGTTGGTTTGCCGCAAGGAATCGGATTTGAGCCAGTACAGCTCATGATAGCTCTCGTCGCCGGCCTGCGCGCGGCCGGGAATCAGGTCGAGGGTTATGCCGTTTTTTGAGATGCCGATGGCGACATTCCGGCGGGTGGGGTTCCAGCCATGCAGGGCGGCCAGGGTAAACAGCTCGTCATAGATTTTTTGCATTGTCCCGGGCATCCCGGGTTTTAGGGAGATAAAGAGGTCCACATCGGTTACGCCGTGCACGGCGGTTTGCCTGGCATAGGCGCCGGAAAAGGACAGGGCGGACAGCCAGCCTCCCGCCCACCGCTGGATCTTGGGGGCAATGTGCTTGGCTGTTTGTTCGGCGGGCGATTCAGGCCCCCTTGGGACTTCATATTTTTTGAGGATGGAGAGGATGTATTCATCGCCCGTCATGGGTTCCCCCGTTTTTGTCTGTGTTCGCCGTCAACAGGCACTACGCGGACAGAGAGTCTTGTATTCGTGTGTCCGCGCGACCGGCAATTTCCAAAACTACTCTGTAGTACTGTCGACAGGCCGGGAAGTCAATCCCGCTTTTTCATAAAAAAGTGTGGGCTGCCTCCCGGTGCGGCGCGGCATTGGCTGTTGCCAGCCTCTGCTTGATATCCTGCAGGAGCTGAAAAGGGACGCGGATGGTTTTGCCGTTGCCGCCCAAGGGGGTGACAGAGTGTTTGTCGCCGTGATAATCAGTGCCGCCGCTGAGGAGCAACCCGTGTTGTGCGGCAAGTGCCTGCAGGAAGCGGGAGAACTTTTTTGACTGGGTGGGGTAGAAGGTCTCAAGCCCTGCCAGCCCGTACTCCTTGAGAGTGGCAACCAGGCCCGGGTTGTGTTCCAGGCTCGGGGTCAGGTAGACCGGATGGGCGAGCACCGCCAGGCCGTTGGCCTTGGAAATTTGGCTGATTACTTCGTCGGCCTGGGGCTTGATATGTTCGACAAAGGCGGGAGCGCCGCGTTTGAGGTAGCGGCTGAAGGCGTCCTGGGTGTTTTTGGCCAATCCTTTCCGGGTAAGCAACCGGGCGAAATGGGGCCGGCCGATCTGTCCTCCGGCAATCCGGGTCAGCTCTTCGTTGGTTATGGAGATGCCGAGGGTCTGGAACCGCTCCATGATGCCCTGGTTGCGGTTGTGCCGGGCCTCTTGCAGCCTTGCCAGAAAGGCGAGGAGCCCGGGATGTTCATGGTCGAAGCCGTAGCCCAGAATATGGAGTGAGGTTCCGGCAAGGTCGCTGCTTATCTCTATCCCGCTCAGCACCTCCACCCCGACGATTGTGCCGTGCGCCAGCGCCTCGGGAAGGCCCGTGACGGTGTCGTGGTCGGTGAGGGCGATGGCCGCAAGCCCCCGGCGGGCGGCCAGGTCCAGAAGGGCGGTCGGGGTGAGCAGGCCGTCCGAGCAGGTTGAGTGGGTATGCAGATCGATGTAGGGCGGCATTTTTCAGGGGTACTTTTTTGTCGAAGGCTGTATTTTTTTGCGTGGAGTAATTTTACGCGGCTCTATATACTAGCATTACTGTCGCATAATTGCTGCATGGACGAGCCCCTCTTTTTCGGGCTTGTCTTTTTGGGGCCTTCAACCGGTTGATTACAGGAGTTTTTTGCATGGCTCAGATCGATGCTTTTTTTAAACTGATGAACGAACAGGGCGCCTCGGACCTGCATATGGTTTCCGGGCAGCAGCCGATCCTTCGCATCCGCGGCGAGATGGAGCGGGTCAAGTTTAAGGTTCTTGACAACGACGAGCTCAAGGCCATGCTCTATGAGATTGTTTCCGAAGAAAAGGTCAAGGTGTTCGAGGAGACCGGCGATGTGGATTTCGGCTATGAAATTCCCGGACTTGCCCGGTACCGCGGCAACCTTTTCATGCAGAAATACGGGATCGGCGCGGTATTCCGGGAGATTCCCAGCAATATCCTGGGCTGCGACCAATTGGGGCTGCCCCAGGTTGTTGCCCAGCTCGCCACCCTGCCCAAGGGGATGGTCCTGGTCACCGGCCCCACGGGCAGCGGCAAATCGACCACCCTGGCGGCCATTGTCGATCAGGCCAACAAGCTGCGCAAAGACCACATCCTGACCATTGAAGATCCCATCGAGTTCGTGCACAAGAGCCAGAACTGCATCGTCAACCACCGGGAGGTGGGGCTGCACACCCAGTCCTTTTCCGCCGCCCTGCGGGGTGCGCTCCGTGAAGATCCGGACATTATCATGGTCGGCGAAATGCGCGATCTGGAAACCATTTCCCTGGCCATGGAGGCGGCCATGACCGGCCATCTGGTCTTCGGCACCCTGCATACCCTGAACGCCAACAAGACCGTGGACAGGATCATCGAGATATTTCCGTCCAACCAGCAGGCCCAGGTCCGCTCCACCCTGGCGGATGCCCTGAAGGCCGTGGTTTCCCAGACCCTGTTTAAGAGGGTGGATATCAAGGGGCGCTGCGCCGCGCTGGAGATCCTGATCTGCACCCCGGCGGTGCGGAACCTGATCCGCGAAGGCAAGACCTACCAGATTCCTTCCGCCATGCAGACCGGGAAAAAATTCGGCATGCAGACCCTGGATGACGCGATCATGGATCTGATCAAGAAAGGCTGGATTTCCGGGGATGACGCCTACATAAACTGCATCGACAAGAGCAAGTTCGTGCAGTTCCTCAAGAAGCCGCCCACGGACTTTACCGACGCCTAAAGGTGGCGCCGCTCCTGTTCATGCATTCACGGGCGGGGCGAATCGTTTGCGGTCCGATGGGGGGTGGCCGTGAGCTTTTTCCCGTCGGAGAGAAAAGAGATGGCGCCATGGCGGGCCGTTGAAAAGATATGTCCTCCGGAGTCCTGATATTGCACCGGGGGAAACGGCTCCTTCTTGCCCGTTGAGACCACGGAGTAGCGCGGCCCCACGGCCTCCATGAACCGGGGGCTGCCCGACGATCCCAGGCCATGATGGGGCAGGAGGAGAACCTCGGCCTTGAGTTGGTTGCTTTTCTGCAGGATGTGTTCCTCGTAGTCCTTTTCTATGTCCCCGGGAAAAAGAAAGGTGTTTTCGCCGTGGTCCAGGCGCAGGACCAGGCCCCTGTTGTTGGGGTTGCCCGCGGCCGGTTCCGTGTTTTCGGTCAGAGCCAGATTGGCCAGGCAGGTGATGGCAAGGCCGGCATTCCCGCAGGCAAGCACTTCCCCGGCCCTGGCAACCCGCACCTGACAACCGGCCTCTTTCGCCCCAAGAAGGAGCGCGGCAAAGCCCGGTTCCTGGCTGCTGGCTTCGCTGAGCCAGAGAATCTTGGGCTGAAAGCGTTGTATGATCCAGGGCAGGCCGTTAAAATGGTCGGCATGGGCATGGGTGAGGATGATCTGGTCCACCCGCCTGATTTGCTGGTGCCAGAGAAATGGCGCGATCACCCGTTCCCCCACGTTGAAAAGGCCGGTGGGCGGTCCGCCCCCGTCGATGAGGATGACCTGGCGGTCTGCTTGTTTCACGACCGCAGCGCTGCCGTTTCCCACAGCCAAAAAAGAGACCTGCATCAAGTTGTCGTGCGCTTCCGGCAACCGGGCGTAGCCGGAAAGCAGCAGGGCGAAGCAGGCAAGCATGGCCAGAAGGGGGAGCGTTCGCCTGTGGCGGAAGATCAGGAACAGGAGCGCGTAGGAAAGAATTAGCAGCGGGATGGTCGGGGTGGGGAGCCAGAAAGAGGAAAACGGCAGTCCGGCGAGAAAACCGGTCAGGGCATGGGAGATCTGGATGCCGATGGCGCCGGTTTGTAAAAAGAAGAGCGCGATGGCGGGGGCGAAGGATTCGGTGAGAATGGCCAGCAACCCCAGGGGCAGGGTCCAGAAGCACAGAAAAGGCGTGACCAGCAGGGTGGTAACGGGGCCTGTCAGGGAAATCCGGTTGAAATGGAGCAGGGCGAGCGGAGCGGTGGCAAGGAAGGCGGCGCCTGAAATGAAAAGCCCGGAGATGAGGAAGTATCGCAACCTCTGCCAGGGGGTCCGGTTGTCTTTTTGGGGACGCCAGGCAGCGATCCGCGGCATGACGAGGACTATCGCCGCGGTGGCGGCAAAGGAGAGCTGGAAGGAGGCGGTGTGGATGCTGAGGGGGTTGGCCAGGAGAATGCAGAAAGCGGCAATGGCGAGATTGTTCAGGCTGGACCATTGGCGGTCGAGAATAATGGCGGCCATGAAGACACCGGTCATGAGCAAGGCCCGCATTACCGGCGGTTGAAAACCGGCAAGACCGGCATAGAGAAAGAGTGCCGGAAACGAGAGAATCAGGGAGATTTTGGCCGCGGGCAGCCGGAGCAACAGCCTGGGTGAGCGGTTGGCCAGAAAACGAAAGAAAATCGTGGCCAAAAATGCCACGACAACGAGATGGCTCCCGGAGATGGCAAGGAGATGCATGATGCCGGCAGCCTGGTAGTGTTCCGTGATTTCCGGCGAAATGGCGCTGCGGTCGCCAAGGAGGAGGGCCTGGTACAGCGCGGCGTTGTCCGGGGCAAGATGCGCGTGGAGAAAGGCCTCGAACTGTTGCCGGAATCCTTCAAGAAAATATCTCGGCGGAGGAAGGCTGCTCGCGGCAGGAGGGGAAATGGGCTGGATGAAAAGGGGGGTGGCTACCCAGCCCTTGACCAGGATCTCCTCGGCGGCCAAATATTCTGCGTAGTCAAAGACTCCTGGGGTTGACGGCTTGTCCGGCAGGGAAAGCCGGGCGCGCACCAGATAGTCCCGGCCGGGAACGAGCCCCTTGAGCAGGGGGGCGTTGAGCGTGAGCAGGACGCGGCCTGCTGTGGCACGAGGAGCTTGGGCCGAAGGGAGGAGGATGCTGTCCGTTTCAAGAATGAGATGGGTTTTGCCATTCTTGAAAACAGGTTTTCGGATCAATGTACCGGTCAGGCTGGCATCCTGCTTTTCCGGGACGAGGCGTGCGAGATGATGGGGTGGCAGCGGAGGCGCCAGAAACGACCCTGTGTACAGCAGGCCGCAGAGGGAGAACAGGGGAAGCAGCAGCAGGGGGAGAAACCACGATCGCGCCTGGGGCGGGGAGAGCAGAGAGAGAACAGACAGTACGGCAATCAGGGCGGCAGCCGGCCACAGAGGGGCGGTGGCCGGCAACCAGCCGGTCGCCGCAGCCATCGCGCCGGCGGCAAAGGCCAGGAGTGCCGGAAGAAGCGGGTTGCGGTCTGTCTCTGGCAGCATGTATTTTGTCTGCGGACTTACGGCTGGGAAATGATCAGCAAACGGCGGCTGATCGTATTATCCGGCATGGCGCTGCATGCGCGGAGGTGCGAAAGGGAAAACGAAACAGGCGAGTTCAGTCCAGAAAATGCTTGAGCTTCTCCCGCCGGCTGGAATGCCGCAACCGGTTAAGCGCTTTTTTCTCGATCTGCCGGATGCGCTCCCGCGAGACGTTGAACCGCTTGCCGATCTCTTCCAGGGTGTATTCCGCATCCTCGCCAATGCCGAAGCGCAGCCGGATGATCTTTTCTTCCCGGGTGCTCAGGGTGTTGAGGATGCTGGTAACCCGGTCGGAAAGCTGTTGGTTCTGCACCGCCTCGTAGGGAGAAACCGACTCCTGGTTTTCCAGGAAGTCTCCCAGGGTGGAGTCGTCGTCGCCCACCGGGGTTTCCAGGGAGATGGGTTCCCTCGAGGCCTCCAGGATGGCGAGGATCTTGTCCATCGGCAGCCCGGTTTTTTCGGAAATTTCAATGGGGGTCGGCTCGCGGCCCAGCTCCTTGAGGAGCGAGTAAAACGCCTTGAAGAACTGGCTGCGGAGTTCCAGAAAATGCACCGGCAGCCGGATGGTTCTCGTCTTGTCCAGGATGGCCCTGGTGATCGCCTGCCTGATCCACCAACTGGCGTAGGTGCTGAATTTGTTGCCCTTGGTGTAGTCGAAGCGGAAAACGGCCCGCATCAGGCCGAGGTTGCCTTCCTGGATAAGGTCGGCCAGGGTGAGGCCCTGGTGCATGTAGCGTTTGGCGATGCTGACCACCAGGCGGAGATTGGCCTTGATCATGGCATCCTTGGCAACTTCGATGGAGCGGTGGAACATTTCCAGCTTGCACTGCATCTCCTGAAGCTTTTTGTTGCGCGGATGCATCTCGCAGGCCTTGGCAATGGCGCGCATCATGAAATTGAGGTGCTGTTTTTTGGGCTTCAGGGTCGGGTCGCGTTTTTCCCACAGGTCAATGCGCTCAACCAGTTGGCGTAGTTCCTCGGTTCCGTGCTGGTCCTGGCGAACCGAGCGGATAATCCCGTCAAATCCCTCGCGGATGCTTTTGCTGTATTTTTCTTCTTCCTGCGGGGTGAGCAGCTCGAACTTGCCCATTTCCCGGAGGTAGGTGGTGGTGGTTTCTTCCGGCTCCGGACTATCCTCCTTGGAGACAAGGGCGGCGGCGTCCATGAGTTTATCGTCATCATCGTCAAGGGGGATGTCTTCAAGCTGGCCGTCCCCGCTGCCCTCCCAGCTCTTGCCGTCGAGGGTTTTCTTCTTGCCGGATTTTTCCTGGCTGACTATTTCGATATTGTTCTCGTTGAGAAAATCGAAAATACCGTCGATGGCTTCAGCGTCCTTGCCCTCAGGAATCAGGTCGTTCAGGAAGGAGAGGGTTACGCATCCCTCATCTTTTCCGGCTTCGAGGAGTCTTGCTTTTATATCGGCAGGCACGGGCTAACCTCTCCTGGTTTCAAAGTTTTCTTTCTGTTGCATGCAAATACAGGGTGTTATGTTACTGGGGCAGAAAACTCGACAATATACAAATAGTATCAGATGATGGCAAGGAAAAGTGAGTAAAAAATGATTAATAATTTTTTTTGCGGAGTTCCGTTATTTGCGAAAAAAATGTTGACACTGGGCCGATTAGTCAATACTATTCCGCATCGCATACGAAAAAGTCATGCACATATCCTTCCTTTGTTTTTTTTTAAGGCCAAGATAATCCGAGAATACATATTCAGCCCTCTAGCCAGATTCTCGAAAAACAACCTGTTTAATTTCATATCGTGCTCTCTGTAAAATTTTCGCATTGTCGAAAATAACCAGTACTCCTTCATTTTTTTGTGGTGGTGTTCGCTGGAATTTTCGTGGTCCTGCGGAAATATTTCAAATTTTTTTCATTTCAGACTTTGTGTGTTGTGATGGGTCCGGGCACGGATATCAGCGCAGCGTTTTTGTCGCGCTTCGGTCTGAATTTTTTACTCTTGCCGTGGCTGGCCGAGGTTCAAGCAAGGCAATGATTATAACCATACTATAGCGAGAGAGTGTCCGTGAGATGGAGAAAGGGATTGCATGAACTTATCTGAACTTAAATTAATGAAGATTACCGAGCTGACCAAGCTCGCCAAGGATTACCGCATCGAAGAATACAGCGCCATGCGCAAGCAGGAGCTGATCTTTGCCATCCTGCAGGCTGCCGGCGGGCAAGCAGAGAAAAACGGGGAGAACTGGGGCAGCGGAGTACTTGAGGTGCTGCCGGACGGCTTCGGTTTTCTGCGGGCGCCGTATTACAATTATCTGCCAGGCCCCGACGACATCTATGTTTCGCCTTCCCAGATCCGACGGCTCAATCTCCGCACCGGGGATACCATTGAAGGGCCGGTGCGCACCCCCAAGGAAGGGGAGCGCTACTTTGCCCTGCTCAAGGTTGACAGCGTCAATTATGATCCGCCGGAAAAGGCCCGGGATAAAACCCTGTTTTCCAACCTTACCCCGTTGCATCCCCAGGAACGTATTCACCTTGAGCGGGAGCCGGACAATTATTCCATGCGGATCATGGATATCATGTCCCCCATCGGCAAGGGCCAGCGCGGCCTGATCGTTGCTCCGCCCCGAACCGGCAAGACGGTGTTGATCAAGGATATCGCCAACAGCATCACCAGGAATCACAAGGAGATCATTCTCATCGTTCTGTTGATCGATGAGCGGCCCGAGGAAGTAACCGACATGGCCAGGGGCGTCAATGCCGAGGTGATCAGTTCCACCTTTGACGAGCCGCCCCAGCGTCACATCCAGGTGGCCGAGATGGTGCTTGATAAGGCCCGCAGGCTTGTGGAGCACAAGAAGGACGTGGTGATCCTGCTGGACAGCATTACCCGCCTTGCCAGGGCGTACAATACGGTGGTGCCGCCCAGCGGCAAGATTCTTTCCGGCGGTGTTGATTCCAACGCCCTGCATCGGCCGAAGCGGTTTTTCGGCGCGGCGCGCAACATCGAGGAAGGCGGCAGTCTGACCATCCTTGCCTCCGCCTTGATCGAGACCGGCAGCCGGATGGATGAGGTTATCTTCGAGGAGTTCAAGGGGACCGGCAATATGGAGCTTGTGCTCGACCGCAAGATCGCGGACCGGAGAATCTTTCCCGCCATCGACATGACCAAATCCGGAACCCGCAAGGAAGAGATGTTGCTCACGGCGGAAGAGTTGAACAAGGTCTGGATCTTGCGCAAACTCCTCGGCTCCATGAATCCCATCGACGCCATGGAGTTTTTCCTCAATAAGATGAAGGGAACCCGCTCCAATGCCGAATTTTTTGATTCCATGAAGGGCGGTTGATTTTGCTCAATCCGTAATTCCTGGCTTGCAAAAAAAAGAATATAACGATATAGTCCACTGTTTTTTGCAGGTTTTGCCGGGAAATGTCCCCCCCGGCTGGGCTGTGTGTAATGGATTTCTTGTTAAATTACCGGAGGTTTCTGTCCATGAAAGAAGGTGTGCATCCCGAATATCATAAAATCAATGCCGTCTGTGCGTGTGGCAATGCCGTTGAGCTTGGTTCAATTCTTCCTGAAATAAAAGTGGAAATCTGTTCCGCCTGCCATCCGTTTTTCACCGGAAAGCAGAAGCTGATCGACTCCGCCGGCCGGATTGATAAGTTCAATAAGAAATACGGCAAGCTGACAGCCAAGTAAAAAACACGTTTTTTCCTGTGTTGCCAACGCCTTTGGGCCATCCCTGTCAGGGGAGATGGCTCAGGGGCGTTCCTTTTTTGACGAGATGCCCATGTTTGCCCAACTTGAAAATGTTGCAGAACGCAAGCTCGCTCTTGAGGCCAGACTTTCAGAGCCGCAGTTGGCAAATGATCAAGCCGAATTCCGCCGGGTGGCCAAGGAACATGCCCACCTGGCAAAGCTTGATGAGCTGTACAACAACTACAAGAAGGTCAACGGGGAAATCGCCGACAATCGTCTTCTGCTTCAGGATGAAGAGGACAGCGAACTCAAGGAACTTGTCCGGGCTGACCTTGCCGAGCTTGAAATCCGTCAGGCGGAGTTGGTCAAGGACCTGCGGGTTGCCCTGCTCCCCAAGGATCCCAATGATGATAAAAACATCCTTCTTGAGATCAGGGCCGGCACCGGCGGAGACGAAGCTGCGTTGTTCGTCAGCGACCTGTTCAGGATGTACAGCCGGTATGCCGAGCAGCAGGGGTGGAAGGTTGAGGTGATGACCAGCAATCCCACCGGAATCGGGGGGTTCAAGGAAATCATCGCTCTGATCAGCGGCGAACACGTCTACAGCAAATTGAAATATGAGTCCGGAGCCCATCGGGTGCAGCGGGTTCCCGAGACGGAAACCCAGGGACGGATCCATACTTCCGCCGTTACCGTGGCGGTTATCCCCGAGGCGGAAGAGGTTGAGGTGGATATCAGTCCCAACGACCTGCGCTTCGATGTCTACCGTTCCACCGGCTCCGGCGGACAGAGCGTCAATACCACCGATTCCGCGGTCCGGGTTACCCATCTGCCCACCGGGCTGGTGGTTACCTGTCAGGATGAAAAATCCCAGCACAAGAACAAGGCCAAGGCCTTGCAGGTTCTTCGCGCCCGGCTCCTCGACAAGATGCAGCGCGAGCAGGACGAAAAAATGTCCGCGGACCGCAAAAGCCAGGTGGGCAGCGGCGACCGGAGCGAACGCATCCGCACCTATAATTTCCCGCAGGGCAGGGTCAGTGATCATCGGATCAACCTCACCCTGTACCAGCTCGACGATATCCTGATGGGGAAACTTGACGATATCATCGATCCGCTCACGGTTCATTTTCAGACAGAAGCCTTGCAGATTATGCAATAACGCGGGTTCGTGGACGCGATTTGCCGTTTCCCCCCGAACCCGGAAGACTCGTCATGATTCTCAAAGAGGTATATCGGGAGAGCGTCCAACGTCTTGTCCAGGCGTCCGTTGCCGAGCCGGAAACCGAGGCAGCGCTTTTGCTTGGCCATGTTCTGGGCTTTTCCCGCAGCCAATTTTTTCTTGCCCTGGAGCAGGAAATCCCGCCGCAGCAGCTTTCCCTTTTTCAGGCCCTCCTTTCCCGGCGCCTCCTTCGCGAACCATTGGCATACATCACCGGCGAGCAGGAGTTCTGGTCGCTGCCTTTCAAGGTTTCCCCCAAGGTCCTCATCCCCCGGCCCGAAACCGAGGAGCTTCTCGAAAAGATTTTTGCCGCGGTGCGACAGGACGGTCTGCCGTCTGGTCCGGTTCTGGACCTGGGCGTCGGGAGTGGAGCGATCACCGTTGTCCTGGCTCGCGAACTTGCGGATCGTCACGTGTTTGGGGTGGATCTCTCCTGGGAGGCCCTTGGGGTTGCCAGGGAAAATATCGGGTTCCATCAGGTTCAGTCGAGGGTTTTTTTACTGAATGGCAACTGGTTGACGGCCATGGGGCAGGAAAGCAGGTTTGCCCTGGTTGTCTCCAATCCGCCTTACATCGCAACCACCGCACAGGACGCCCTCCAGCCGGAGGTGCGGGATTTTGAGCCCCATGGCGCCTTATTCGGTGGGGCTGACGGTCTTGCCGATATCCGCGCTTTGGCATCTCAGGTTCACCCGGTCATGCTGCGCGGCGGCCTCTTTTTCATGGAGATCGGTGCTGATCAGCAGGAGGCGGTGTTGAAAATCTTTTCTTCCTTTCCCGAGTATGATAGGGTGCAGGTCCATTTTGATCTGGCTGGTTTGCCGCGTATTTTAGAGGCCCGTCGCCGCTGAATTGTGCCGCTGCCCCGTGTTGCTATTTCTTTATAAGTGAGAATTGTCATGGACAAGATAGTTATCGAAGGCGGGTATCCCCTGCACGGCGAAATTGCGGTGAGCGGCGCTAAAAATGCCGCCCTGCCGCTGATGGCCGCATGCCTGTTGAGTGCGGAGCCGATCATCTTGCGGAACATGCCGGATCTTCGGGATACCAGGACCTTTCTCACCCTGCTGGAATCTTTCGGGGTCCGGTGGCAGAAAGACGGCACGGTGCTGGTGCTTGACGCCTCGACGATCACCAACTGCGAGGCTTCCTACGAGATGGTGAAGACCATGCGGGCCTCGGTGCTGGTTCTGGGGCCGTTGCTGGCCCGGCACGGCATGGCCCGGGTCTCCTTGCCCGGAGGCTGCGCCATCGGCGCCCGGCCCATCAATTTCCATCTCCAGGGGCTGGAGAAGCTCGGCTCCACATACGAGTTGACCCAGGGCTATGTCGATGCCAAGGTCGGGGGAAGGTTGCAGGGAACCACCGTCTGTTTCGATATCCCTTCCGTCACCGGCACCGAGAATATCCTCATGGCCGCGACCCTGGCCGAGGGTGTCACCGTGATCAAGAATGCGGCCCGGGAGCCGGAAATCGGCAATCTTGTCGATCTGCTCATCGGCATGGGGGCGCGGATCAAGGGCAAGGATTCGGACACCCTGGTGGTTGAGGGGGTCAGGAAGCTGCACGGGGCCGAACAGGAAGTCATCCCGGACCGGATCGAGGCGGGAACCTACCTCATTGCCGTTGGCGCGGTCGGCGGCGAGGCCACGGTGACCCAGTGCAACCCGCAGCATCTGCCCGCTCTGCTGGAAAAATTACGGGCCGCCGGGCTCTCCATCGAAGAGGGTCGCGACCGTATCCATGTTGCCCGCAAGGGACCGCTCCAGAGTGTGGACATCAAGACCATGCCCTATCCCGGATTCCCCACGGATTTGCAGGCCCAGATCATGGCCTTGATGACCTTGAGTTCCGGCCTGAGCGTGATTGCCGAGACCATCTTCGAGAACCGCTTCATGCATGTGGCCGAGCTGCACCGCATGGGGGCGGACATCAAGGTGGACGGCCACAGCGCCATCGTCACCGGCACCGGCCGGTTGAGCGGCGCGCCGGTGATGGCCACGGATCTGCGGGCCAGTGCCTCCCTGGTGATAGCGGCTCTTGCCGCCGAGGGGGAAACCCATATCTCCCGCGTCTATCATCTGGACCGGGGGTATGACGACCTGGTCGGCAAACTCACCCGGGCCGGGGCGCGGATCAGGCGCGAAAAAGAGTGAGTCAGCACGGCAGGACAATGCTCACCGTGGTGCCTTGCCCTTCCTTGCTTGCGATTTTGATCGTGCCCCCGTGCTCGTCAATGATTTTATAAACCATGGCCAGTCCCAGGCCGGTGCCTTCCGGTTTGGTCGTAAAATACGGGTCCATGACCCGTTCCAGGGCATCTTCCGCGATGCCGCAGCCCGTGTCCCGCACCTGTATTGCAACGGTGCCTGGCCGGTTCCCCTCCTGCACCGACACCTGTAATTCCCCGCCGTGCTCCATGGCCTGCAAGCTGTTGAGATAGAGGTTCAGCAGAACCTGGTTGAGACGGTCCTTGTCCAGGCGCACCTGCTTTCGCGCCAGGGAGATCTCATGGCGCACGGCAACGCCCAGTTCCTTGGCGTCACTCTGGATGAGCTTGAGGGATGCCTCGATAAACGGTTCGATTTCAATCTCGGCGATGGCCAAGGGAAGTGGTCTTGCATAGGTGAGCAGTTCGGTGATGCTGCGGTTGAGCCGCTCCACCTCGTTGACCAACAGCCTGGACGCTTCCCCTTCCTCGCTTTCTTCCGGAAAACGGGAGCCGAGCAGGGTGGCGAATCCTTTGATGGAGCTCAGGGGGTTTCGTACCTCATGGGCGACGCCTGCGGCCATTTTGCCAAGGGCGACAAGGCGGTCATGCCGTCGGACCTGGGCCTCGAGCTTTTTTGTCTCTGTAAGATCGTACATGAGCACAACCCTGCCGATGGTGTTGGTGTGCTCATCGGTTATGGGCACGGAGCTGACGTGCAGGTGCCTGGGGGTTGGCGAATCCGGCGGCAGGAAGATCTCTTGCTCGATGGTTTCTCCTTCCCGGCCTGGGGGGGGGGTGAGTTGGAGGATCTGCGGGAGGACTGCGGTCTGGAGATGGCCAATGATCTGCTCCGGGGTTTTGCCGGTAAACTCCGCCGCGGTGCTGTTGAAGGTCTGGATATGTCCTTCGGCATTGGTTGCAATGATGCCCACGGGCAGACGGGAGATGAGCAGATCCGTGAAGGCCCGCATATTGATAAGGGTTTTTTGCGAGGACCGATAGCTCTGCGCGGTGAGCAAGGCAATCCAGCCGCCAATCGCCACCAGCAGCATGGCGATGGACATGTACAGCATGTGGCGCCGGTCCTGCCGGATAATCGCATCCTGTTCGGTCATGTCAAGACCGACAATAATGGAGAGATTGTTTTCCGGCTGCCAGGCAGTATCGGCGGGGAAAGGCTGGCAAGGCGCATTTTCTCCGGCGGGGTTGTCCTGTTTTTCCGGCTGCGGCATGGCCTGCCTGTGTTGCCTGAAAAAATGGCCGCGTCCGCGCATGAACGGTTTGAATGACGCCACAACCTCAAAGACCTTGTGGTTGGTTTTCGGGTCGTTGATGATCCGGTGTTTGCCAAAGGGGGAAAGATTCGGGTCGGAAAGCAGGGGGTGGTCAAGCGTGCTGCCCATCAGGCCAGGGGTGCTGTGTGCCATGATTGTCCCCTTGTTGTCGGCCACCACGATATAAAGAAGACTTGATTCACTCGCGACCTGTTCGATAAGGTGCTGGAATTGCTGGTTATTGGCGGTTCCCATCATCATTGAGGCCCTGGTCCCTGCGCCGACAAAGCGAATGATCGCCTGCCCCTTGTTGAAAAGACTATCGGTCATGATCCGTTTTTCCCGTTGCAGATTGTTGGCTGCAAAGAAAAAAACAATGGCAATGAGCATGCCTATGGCCGTGGCGAGAATCCAGGGAGAGGCATAGGCAAAGGGAGAGGTGATGATTTTTGTTTCTTTTTTCATGACGCCTTATCCTGGGGAAATCTTTTTTGCATGGTGAGTCTGCCCGTTTTCATAAAACCACGATTCCAATACACAAGCAATTGTTGTTCCTCGTTTGCTCCTGTAATGAAAATGAGGCCTCCAGGCAGCATCCGGGCGTCTTGTGGTTGCCCGGGAAATTCCCGGTTGGGTAAAAAATAGCCAGCCCGTCATCCTGGCCATGGATAAAAAATATCCAACCTGCGTCTTTTTGTTCTGATTTCCTGGGGGGCGCCATTCTCTATTTTGTTAAAAGATGTGTAATTTCAATATGTTGTGCGGTTTGTTCCGCTCCTGGCATGGTTGTTGTATTACCAGGGTGCAACGAGAAGCCATTGCAACCCATGTATTTCACAACCACATATTCAGGAGGTACACGATGAAAAAGACATTACTCGCAGTTGCCGCAATAGCTACGATTGGCCTGGCCGGTTATCAGGTTGCCGAGGCGCAACCCTGGGGGGGCGGCCCGGGCATGGGGCACGGTTGCGCCATGATGGGCATGGGGCAAGGCCAGGGGCAGGTGAGCGAAGAGACCATGAAGGCCAGGGAAAAATTCTTTAATGAGAATACCGACCTGCGCAAAAAGATGGTTTCCAAGAAAACGGAGTTGAGAGCGGTTATGAGCGGGGAAAAGCCGGATGAGAAAAAAGCGGCCAAGCTCTCCGAGGAGTTGTTCGACCTCCGTACCCTGATGCACAAGAAGGCCCAGGAGGCAGGCATTGCCCAGGCCGGGTTCGGCCCTGGTTTTTGTGACGGCCCTGGTATGGGGATGGGCTCCGGCCCGCGTCATCGCGCCAGCCGTTTGTAGCATGCGCTGAGCGGTTTTTCTGGATCCGGGCGGGCTTCACTATTGAAGCCCGCCTATTTTTTTGTCCGCCGTTCGGAGTCCTACCCCGCGACTTACCGGGGAGAGAGGTTCTGTCGTGCCCGGCCGGATGTCAGTTGACTTTTTTCCCCTGGAGGTGCAGGCTGCATTCGGTTTCCCGCGCCATGTCGTTGAGGAGGGCCTGCCTGGCTGATTGAACTTTTTCGTACGGAAGCTCAAGGAACATGGCGATGTCGGAGATGTCGATCCCCGCGCCGAAATGTTCTTCCGCAATGATGATTTTGAGAAAATCTTCCCTGACGAAAGTCCGTATCTCCGGACTGATGTCGGTGAGGGTGTCACAGGCATGGTCATATGTCCGGCCCCGTGATAATTCTTCCCGTATTTTTTTCACCGCGCGTTCGTATTCCCTGTGCATGATGGCGGTAAATTGGCCATACTGTTTTATAGTGGTGGCGGGCATGGGTGGTTCTCGTTGTTTTTTTCGATGAGGCGTGCATCTGCGTTGTTGGCTTGCCGGGGCGACGATGGTATCGTATCTATGTACCACAAAAAAGTTAGGTGAAAACAGCAAAAAAATGAAGGGGTCAATCACGCGGTACTCTTTTTCAGGCGAGGCTCTCGTGCACATAGCGACGGTGAAAAATATCTCCAGTTTCCGGGGAGCCATGCTCCTTGTTGCTCTGCTCTGTTCCCTGCTTGTGCCTCTCCTTGCCTGGGGCGAGGCATTTATCGATGCCGATGGTTTTCTTGTCGTGCGTGCTTCGTCCCCCCGTGCAGCCGGGGCACATCCCGGCACCGGCCCGGACGAGGTGTTGCTGAAAACTGCCTATGGCGGTGGGGAGACACTGCGCTATAGGGTCAGTTGGCTTGGGATAACGGCGGGAGAACTGGTCATGCAGGTCAAAAAAGTCGAGGACAGGCAGGAAACATTTTCCCTGGAAGTCACCGCCAGGAGTGCAGGGCTGCTTGAAGTATTCTACCCGGTGGAGGATACGTTCCGCACCATCGTGCAGGGGCGGATGCGGTTGCCCCGCCGTCATGAAATGCAGCAGAAGGAGGGGCGCCGGGTGAACAGCAAGCTTACCCTCTATGATCAGGAAAATTTTCGGGTGTCCTACCGCAAAAATGACGAGCCGGCTGATGTCTACCAGCTCAATGGCCCGATGCATAACGAGTTTTCCTCATTCTTTTTCATGCGGGCGCTGTCGTTTGCCGGGGAAGCCCCGATGATCGTCCCCACCTTTGCCGATAAAAAACGGCATGAGGTGGTCGTCACGGTGGAGGGAAAGGAAGAGCAGGAAAGCGTGCTGGGAAAGAAAATGACCCTCAAGGTTCAGCCGCGCCTGAAGTTCAAGGGGCTGTATGAAAAGATAGGTGACCCGTTGGTCTGGCTCACCGACGATGCCTGGCGGATCCCCACCCGAATTCAGGCGAAGATCGTCATCGGTTCCTTGACCGCGGAATTGGTCGAATACGCAGGGGTAGCCGGACATTTTATCGTCAAAGACACTCCTGCAGAATTTCCTCGACAATCTCCGGCGGATACCCGCTGAGCCGCCACAGCCGCGCCTGGGTCTTGGTGTTGGCGGCAAGGGGGGGGATATCCTTGCGCGAAAGACCCAGATCGGCCAGTGAGGTGGGAGCGGCTATTTTTTGTAGCCATTGGCGGAAAAGACGGATCCCTTCCCGGGCAAGGAAGTGCTGATCCGTGGCCTCAAGTCCAAAAACCTGGACGGCAAAAAGGGCTTGGCGGGCCGGGTTTTTCCTGGCGGCATACGCCATGGCTCCCGGCAGGATGGCCGCGAGGCCTGCGCCGTGGGGGATGTCGTGCATGGCGCTGAGGGAGTGTTCGATCAGGTGGCAGGGAAAGCCGACCCGGCCCAGACCTGCCGCGCTGATGCCGTTTAGGGCCAAGGCGCTTGCCCACAGGAGTTCGGCCCGGCTCTGGTAGTCCTGCGGTTTGGCCAAGGCTGTCTCGCAGGCTCCCATCAGGGTTTGCATGAGTCCGGCACTGTAATGATCCTGCAGGGGGGAGAAGGTCTCTTCCCGGTTCAGGTAGAACTCAAGCAGGTGGCTGAAGGCGTCCACTGCCCCGAAAGCGGTGGTGGAGGGCGGAACGCTGAAGGTGGCCACCGGGTCCAGAATGGCGATTTTCGGGAAAAGATGCCGGTTGCCGATGCCGATTTTCTGCCCGGTTGCTTCATTGGTAAGCACCATGCCGTTGTTTGTTTCAGAGCCCGAGCCGGCGACCGTGGGCACGGCGACGACCGGCAGGGCATCTTTGATGCTTTTTTTTCCCTTGAAAAATCCCCAGACGTCGTGACCAGCCAGGGCGCCGGCGGCAATGGCCTTGCCGCTGTCGATGACGCTGCCGCCTCCCAGGGCGACAACAACCCCGATCCCGTTTTTTTGCGCCAGGCAAATGCCTTCCCGGACATGGCTCAAGAGGGGGTTCGGCTGCACGCCCCCATGCTCGATAACCTCGATTCCGGCCTGATGCAGGGAATGCAGAACCTTCTGGTAAATTCCCAGTCTTTTCAGGCTCTCTCTGCCGGAGACCAGCAATCCCTTGGTGCCCAAGGCCGCGGCCTGCTTGCCTGCTTGGGCAATGGCGCCCTGGCCGAAAATGATTTGGGTCGGGTTGTGGAAAACAAAGTCGCGCACGGCATCAGCCTGGGTGGTAGCCGGTCACGGCGTTGGTCAGGCGGACAAAATCCTCAATGGTGAGCCGTTCCGCCCTGGTTTCCGGATTGATGCCCGATTGACTGAGCAGGGTGGAGATCTGCTCCCGCGACAAGCCGTTGATCATGCCGGCGCTCAAGGAGTTGCGCAGGGTCTTGCGCCTTTGGCCAAAGGCGGCATTGACGATGCGCCGGAGCAGTTTCCTGTCATGGGGGGGGAGCTCGGCCACCCGCGCCGGCACCGGACGGAAGGTGATCCGCACCACCACGGAATCGACCTTGGGCCGGGGATGAAACTGGCCGGGGCCGACCTGCATGATGGTTTTCACCGAGGCGCAGCCTGCGAGCAGCACGGAGAGCACCCCGTACTCCTTGGAGCCCACCGGGGCGGTGAGGCGCTGGCCCACTTCTTTTTGCAGCATGAGTACGGCGCGGTCCAGGGATTCGTGGTTTTCGATGAGCTTGAAAAGCAACAGGTTGGAGATGGAGTAGGGGAGGTTGGCCAGGATTTTCAACGGGCCATTGGTCTGGGCCGCCAGTGCGGCAAAGTCGGCCTTGAGGAGATCCTGGTGGATGAGGGTGACATTGGCCGGCAGATCCTGGTGCTCCTGGTGGTAGGCGATGATCCCGGCATCAAGCTCCAGGCCGATGACTTGCCTGACCCGTTCGGCCAGGGGCAGGGTAAGGGAGCCGAGGCCCACGCCAAGTTCCACAACGGAATCGTCCGGGGTAACGCCGGAGAGCTCGACAATGCGTTCCGCGGTCTGCCGGTGAACCAGGAAATTCTGCCCCAGTTTTTTGCTGGGGGCCAGTTGGTGCTCGGAGAGGATTTTTTTAATGGGAAGATCGTTGCGCATTGGGTCTCATGTAAGAATGTGTTTTTCCTGCCTCTTTTTGCGGAGAGCGCGGAAGAATTTGAAGGCAAGAATATATCCGGCACAGGTAAAAGGGATCGCCAGCAGAATTCCGCCGGCCAGCATGACCGCAACCGCTTCAAGGCCCATCTGCCCGAGACGGGTAAGGTTTTCCCGGAAGCTTGCGTCAGAGGCGAACACTCCCAGCAGATCCTGTATGCGGTCCCAGGAAAGACGCCCGGGAAGCAGCCAGTTTCCCAGCCGCCAGGAAAAATAATATTGCGGCAGCCAGGTAAGGGGATTGCTGACCGCCATGGACGCGATCAGGGCGGCAAGGATGTTTCCTCGCAGGGGCCAGGCAAGAGTGACGATGAGCGCGGTGTGCAGAGGGATGGTCGGGGTTATGCCGACAAAGAGCCCGATGGCCACCCCCAGGGCCAGGGAATGCGGGTCGCCCTGCAGGCGGAGAAATTTCAGGTAATAATATTTTGCGGCGCGGTTGGGTTTCATGGTGCGGCACGGACCGTCGGCGGAGCCGGCGGATCTCCGCCTCCGCCGGAAACCGGCCCGGGATGCAGAAACGGCGAGCGGGAATAGGCATCGGTTTCAAACGAGGTCGTGGCTCTTCCGGCAAAATGATAAAAGCCTGCCAGGGCGATCATCGCGGCATTGTCCGTGCACAGCTCCAGGGAGGGCATGAAGATTTTGATCCCCCGTTGGGCGCCGAGATCCTGGAGAGCGGCGCGCAAGCGGGCATTGGCCGCCACTCCTCCGGCCAGGGCAACGGTGGAGATCCCGTGCATCCGTGCCGCCGTGAGCACCTTTTCGCAGAGGACCTCCACCACGGCTTCCTGGAAAGAGGCGCAAACATCGGGGGTATGGAACGGTTCGTTTTTCTGCTGGTGTTGATGGACATAGTTGGCAACCGAGGTTTTAAGGCCGCTGAAGCTGAAATCGAGGCTGTCCTGCCCAAGCCAGGCGCGGGGGAAAGCGATGGCCGCGGGGTTGCCTTGCTCGGCCAAACGGCTGATCACCGGCCCGCCCGGGTATTCGAGGCCAAGAATCTTGCCCACCTTGTCAAAGGCCTCGCCTGCCGCATCATCGCGGGTTCTGCCCAGGGGGTGGATGGTGGTGTGGTCATGGACCAGAAAGATGCTGGAATGTCCTCCCGAGGCAACCAGGGCGATATAGGGGAATTCCGGCTGGTCCTGTTCCAGGAAAGGGGAGAGGAGATGCCCGACAATATGGTCGACCCCTACATAAGGGATACCCTTTACCGCCGAAATGGCCTTGGCAAAGGAAAGGCCGATGAGCAGCGAGCCGACAAGGCCCGGACCCTGGGTGACGGCCAGTCCGTCAAGATCGTCCAGTCCCACGCCTGCCTGGGCGAGGGCCGCCTCCACCACCGGATAGATGTTTTCCAGATGCTTGCGGGAGGCAAGCTCGGGAACCACCCCGCCGTAGGGGCTATGCACGGCCACCTGGGAGTTGATGACATTGCTCAGCAGGGTGCGGCCGTCACGCAGGACCGCCGCGGCGGTTTCATCGCAGGAGCTTTCAATGCCGAGGATGAGCATGGACTGTTTTTCCCGGGGTGAATTTTACGGGGGGATGCATAAATGGCGATTGACGAATGCTTCCAGGCATCGTAGTCTTACGTCCCCATTATGTAGCAGGAAAGCCGGAAAAAATCAAAGATTGATGCAAGCGGCGCGGACGATTTCATCCGGACAGCCGGGAGCGTCGCTCCAGGAAGATCTTTTGCTGCCGGCAACTTTTAAAAATATTGCGAAAAACGAGCATGGCAACCAATCACGAACACGATGCAGCACAGCAGCCGGAAGCTCTCGCCCCCCCGCCTGAACCGGTGCTCCCCGGCCACACCCGGGGAGAGCGGTTGACGGACATGTTTGCCCGGTCCATCAGCTATCTGCGGATATCCCTTACCGATCACTGCAATCTCCGCTGCCAGTACTGCACGCCGCAGGAAGGGCAGATAAAGTTGGCAAGCGATGAGCTGTTGAGCTATGAGGAGATTCTCCGCGTAGTGCGCATTGCCGTTTCGCTCGGCATCGAAAAGGTCCGGCTGACCGGCGGCGAACCCCTGGTGCGGCGGGAGGTGCTCATCTTTATCAAGGCGCTGGCCGAAATCCCGGGCCTCACCGATATCCGTCTCACCACCAACGGCGTCTTGCTGGCCGAGTATGCCGAGGCCTTGCACAAAGCCGGGATCAGCAAGCTGAATATCAGTCTTGATACCCTGCGGCCGGAGCGCTTCCGGCAGATCACCGGGGTGGACGTCTTTGCCCGGGTCTGGGCCGGAATCAGCAAGGCCCGGGAGCTTGGCTTTTCCCCGATCAAGCTGAATGTTGTAGCGCTCAAGGGGGTAAACGACGATGAATTCATCGATTTTGCCCGGCTGACCCTTACCGAGCCCCTGCAGATTCGTTTTATCGAGTTCATGCCCATTGGCGCTTCGTCCCTCTGGGACAAGGGAAAATACATCAGCTCCCAGGAAATCATGGAGCGCCTCAAGCCCTTGGGCCCGCTTGAGCCGGTGGAGGCGAAGCGGATGGACGGTCCTGCCCGTATTTATCGATTTGCCGGGGCTGCCGGCAGTGTCGGCTTTATCAGCCCCATCAGCCACCACTTTTGCGACCGGTGCAACCGGTTGCGGCTCACCTCGGAAGGCAGGTTGCGCTCCTGTCTCTTATCCGACCAGGAGACCGATCTCAGGAAGAGCCTGCGCAGCGGGGCGACCGATGAAGAGGTCCGGGGGCTTATCGTTGCGGCCATTCTCAACAAACCGAAGGGGCATACGATTTCCTCCGAGGGCGGAGGGAGCTGCCACGGGCAGATGTCGCGGATAGGGGGGTAAAAAAAGCTGCCGGCTTTAAGCTGTCAGCTTTTTTCCACTCGAGGGTAGGAGCCCAGCCATTCGAAATACGAGCAGATTTCCTTCAGTTTTTCGCAGCCATCCCTGACAATCTCATCTTCCAGATGGCCCAGCATGTCGATGAAAAACAGGTACCGGCCCGGTTCATCCTTGACCGGGCGGGATTCGATCCGGGTCAGGTTGATGGAGCGCTCGGCCAGGATGCTCAGGGCGTCGTTTAAGGCGCCGGGCCGGTCCAGGAGACTGACCAGCAGAGAGGTTTTGTCCTTGCCGCTTCTGGAGGGCGACTCCTTGCCGATGAGCAGGAAGCGGGTGGTGTTGCCCCGGTAATCCTCGATGCCCTTGACCACGGTCTGCAACTGGTAGGTGGTGATGGCCAACGAGCTGGCAATGGCGGCCACGTCCGGATCCTCCGCGGCCATTTTCGCAGCGGCGCTGGTGCTGAAAACGTCTTGGGTCGCAACGTTGGGAAGATGTTTTTTCAGCCATTGCCGGCATTGGGCAATGGGTTGCGGATGGGAAACCACCAGCTTGATGTCATCCAGGCTGCCTGATTTGTTGACCAGGTTGTGGATGATGCCCAGATTCAATTCTCCGCAGATCTTGACATTGTATTTGATGAAGGAGTCCAGGGTCGAGGTGACCGCGCCTTCGATGGAGTTTTCCACCGGAACAATGCCGTATTGGGTTCTGCCCCGCTCAACCTCGTCGAAGATGTCTTCAATGGTTTCCAGGGGGAGATATTTGGCGGAGTGCCCGAAGTATTTCACCCCGGCCAGATGGGAAAAGGTTGCTTCCGGGCCAAGGTAGGCGACTTCCGCATTTTTTTGCGAGAGCCGGCAGGTGGTGATGATCTCGTGGAAGATGCTCAGCAGGGGCTCCTCGGGAAACGCGCCGTTGTTTTCCGCCAGCAACCGTTCGAAGATCTGCCGTTCCCGCAAGGGATCCCATTTTGCCTTGTTGTTCTGGTCCTTGAGTTCGCCGATTTTTTTGGCGCAGAGCAGACGTTTTTTGAGAAGTTCCAGAAACTGGCTGTCTATGGCGTCGATCTGTTGGCGAACGTCGGCGAGGCTGAGGTCTTTTTTGTTTTTCATCATGGGATTGCTGGGTTTTGAGGGCTCTGTATATGTCGCGGTTTTTTGGGAGGTCCTGTTTCCGGCAAGGTATTTCTGATTGCAGGCAATTTCCTTTGGGTACAGTGACTTTCTAATCGTATCCAGGGAAAAATAAAAGGGAAAAGTTCTCCGCTTTGCCGGAGGTTGTTTTCGTATTGGAAAGTCGCCGGGCAAGGGGATTAACTGCTTGCTTCTCCGGGTGGATAATGTATAAACTTGATAATGGTTTTGTCTTGTTTTTGTAGCAACCGCAACCCATATTGTCTCAGCGTGAGAGAGAAAAAAACGGACAACAGCTTCCCGGGCCGGATGGATCATGAAAGTAAAAAACTGCATGCAAAAAAATCTGATCACCATCGGCAAGGAAGCTTTGCTGCAAGAAGCGGGGGCGTTGATGAAAAAACATTCCATCCGCCATCTGCCGGTGGTGGAGGATGAACAGTTGGTCGGCTTTATCACGGAAAGCGATCTGCGGCAGTATTCCTTTCCTTCACGGGAAAAAAATATCCATGTGCACGAGGTGATGGTGCTCAACCCCATTACCGTAAATATCAACGCCAGCATTGAAAAGGCCGCCCGCCTCATTCACGATTACAAGATCGGCGGCTTGCCGGTTCTCGACAAGAAAAAACTGGTGGGGATCATCACCGCCATTGATTTGCTTTCCGCTTTTATAAATATGATGGGGTTGTTGCGGGACTCCTCACGGCTGGATGTTTTGGTCGGCAAGGTCGGCGGGGTCGAGGATGTCACCAGAATCATTAAGGCGCACGGGTGTGAGATAATCAGCGTGGCAACGGAAAGTCACTCCTCCCGGCGGAAACTGTATTGTTTCAGGTTGGAGAAGGGCGAGTTGGACAAAGCGATCGACGCCCTGGAAGATGCCGGTCATAAGGTTGTTTCGGTGGTGGATTAGCTTTTGTTCCAACAAGGAGCGGGTTGCATGGGTGAGTTCAAGGTTCAGAAAACATACGAAGAAATCAATGCCAAAATCAAGGCGGGGCAGGCCGTGGTGGTCACCGCCGAGGAGATGGTCGGCATTGTGAAAAAGCATGGCCCGGTTGAAGCGGCCAGGAAAGTGGATGTGGTCACCACCGGCACTTTCTCGCCCATGTGTTCCTCCGGGGCGTTCATCAATTTCGGTCACTCCAATCCCACCACCAAGGCGCTCAAGGTGTGGATGAACAATGTGCCTGCCTATGCCGGTCTCGCAGCGGTCGATGTGTATATCGGCGCGACGGAGCCCACCGAGGATGATCCCTTAAACAAGGTTTTCCCCGGGGAATTCTTGTATGGCGGCGGCCATGTGCTGGAAGATCTGGTGGCCGGCAAAAAGGTGCTGCTGAAGGCGGTTGGGTATGGCACCGATTGCTATCCCAATAAAAACATGGAAAAAGAGGTGACCCTCGCCGATCTGCCTTACGCTCTTCTGGTGAATCCCCGCAACTGCTACCAGAATTATAACTGCGCCATCAATCTTTCCGATCGCACCGTGTATTGTTACATGGGCACGCTGAAACCCCAGGTGAGGAACGCGACGTATTGCAGCGCCGGTGAGTTGAGCCCGTTGTTGAACGATCCATACTATAAGACCATCGGCTTGGGCACCAGGATATTTCTGGGGGGCGGAATCGGGTATGTGACCTGGCAGGGCAGCCAGCACAACCCGAAAGCCCTGCGTTCGGAAAACGGCACCACCAGAAGAGCGGCCGGCACCCTGATGGTGCAGGGGGATATGAAGCAGATGTCTTCCCGCTGGCTCAAGGGTGTGAGCATGCAGGGCTACGGAAGCTCCCTGGCCGTGGGGATCGGGATACCGATTCCCATCCTGAACGAGGAGATGGCCGCCTATACCGGGGTTTCCGATGCGGAGATCTTCACCCAGATCGTTGATTATTCCTATGACTACTCCCACGGTGTGGCGCGCAACTATGGCGAGGTCAGCTATGCGCAGCTTAAAAGCGGCCAGATCGAAGTGAACGGCAAGATGGTGCCCACGGCGCCGCTTTCCAGTGTGGTCCGGGCGCGGGAAATTGCCGAGACGCTCAAGGGGTGGATAACCTCCGGAAAGTTTCTGCTTGAAAAACCCATCCAGACCTTGCCCTCAGAGTAGCCGCACGCGGAGTGAAAAAAACGCTTTCCGGTAAATACAGGGATTTGCAGGGCGTATTTTCTCGCCACAAGAAGGTTGCTGTTGCCTTTTCCGGGGGGGTCGACAGCGCTTTTCTCCTGCATGCCGCCTGTGCAACCTTGGGCCCTTCGCTGGTTCATGCCTTCCATGCCCAGTCAGAACTCAGCCCGCCGCTGGAAGCAGAGCGGGTTGCGCGCATCATTGTAGAGCGTGGGTGCGTATTCCGTCCCCTCGCAATCGAGCCGCTCACCTGGCCGGAGTTTGCGGCCAACGGCGCTGACCGCTGCTATCACTGCAAGAAAAGAATCTATCAAACATTCCTGGCTGATCCGTCCTTTCCCAAGGGCGCGGCTCTCTTCGATGGCACCAATCGTGACGATCTCGGCCAAGACCGGCCAGGGTTGAAGGCTGTTGCCGAATTGCAGGTGCGGACTCCTTTGGCTGACCTCGGTTTTACCAAGGACGAGATCCGGTTGCTCAGCAGGGAATTTTTTCTGTCAACCTGGGATACCTATTCGTCATCATGCCTGGCAACAAGAATATCGCAACACGAACCCATCACCAGGGAAAAAATTTTACTGGTGGCCCGGTGTGAGGCGCTGCTGCAAAAAATGGGGTTCATGGGCGTGCGGGTGCGCCTTGCCGGAGAAACCGCAACCATTTTTGTTGTAAAAAAAGATTTATCGCGGATACAAGATAAGCGCGTATTTTCAGTAATTAAAAATGATTTTTTGTCGCTTGGATTGCAAAAGCTTTTAATTAATCAACAGGGGCGGCCGGATTGAAGGGGGTGATCCCCGGTCCGGGACGGCGGGAAAAAATGCAGCCTGAGGTCGTTTTTTTTCTTATTTCATCGCATTTTTTGTTTGACAGACGCTTTTTTTTGTTTGACAATCAGCACACATAAGTTTAAATCGCCCCTAAGGCAACTGATTACGGTGCTTGTAGAAGGCAGAGAATCTCTAAATTCACGAGGAGGAAGGAGAGGAATGAACAAAAGTGAATTAGTCGAGAACATGGCAAAGGCTGGCGGTATAAGCAAGGCTGCAGCAGAGAAAACCCTTGGCGGCATGCTGGCCGCAGTTACCACCGCTTTGAAGAAGGGCGACAAGGTAACCTTGGTTGGGTTCGGCACATTTTCCGTGACCAAGAGGGCAGCCCGTCAGGGTCGCAATCCTCAGACCGGAAAGGCCATCACCATCAAGGCTCGCAAGGTAGCTCGCTTTAAGCCCGGCAGCAAGCTTGCCGAATCAGTAAAGTAAACTGATTTTCTTCAGTCGCTGTTCTGTTGATCAGACAAGGCAGGTTCTCCTTCAGAAGGGAGTGCCTGCCTTCTTTTTTGTTGACGCCCCTAAAAACTCTGGGTACATATGGTCCACAATTCTCCGGCAGGAATCGGCAGCGGGAATTGTGAGTATGCGTATAATGTCGGGATGTGGCTCAGCCTGGTAGAGCACGTGCTTCGGGAGCACGGGGTCGGAGGTTCGAATCCTCTCATCCCGACCAGTAATAGCAAGGGGGTTGCGGGTTATCCGCAGCCCCTTTTTTTGGTGCAGAGAGTGGCCATTTTTGTCATGCCGCCTCACTTGATACAAGCCTTCCGGGGGTTGCAAGGGAAGGTTGCGGTTTTTCAAACGAGGAAAATCCCTGATCGGCACACCCCCATCCTCTGCCGCCAGTCTCTGCTGCGACGGGAAAAAGCTGGATATGACGATCAGTTTGCATTGCTGAATGCCCGGCGTTTATTTTTAAAACATCGAAATATCCATTCGAAAATGGTACTGTGTGTATCTAGCTGTATGTATGATTGAAAATCAGTCCTCCAGAGGGGAACTCATATCTCGGCTGACAATACCAAAATCGGGGGCGTAATTGGTGCGTGTCAAAAAATGTGGCCCATTAAAAAATGGTAAGCAGCCCCTCAGTTCTTCGTCAGTTGGTGCCCCGCCTCGTCCCCAAAATCTTCTTTTTCCCATTGTCGGCATTGGTGCTTCCGCCGGCGGGTTGGAGGCGTTGGAGCAGTTTCTGAGGCATGTGCCGGAGAAAAGCGGCATGGCCTTTGTCGTTGTCCAGCACTTGGACCCGAACCACGAGGGGCTTCTGCCCGAGTTGCTGCAGCGCACCACCGGGATGGAGGTTTTTCAGGTCAGGGACCGGATGCGGGTTAAGCCGAACTGTGTCTATGTGATCCCCCCCAACAAAAACATGTCCATTCTGCACGGAGTGCTGCACCTGTTCGATCCGACGGCGCCCCGCGGCCTGCGTCTCCCTATCGATTACTTTTTCTGTTCCCTGGCCGAGGACCGGCAGAATGGGAGTATCGGTGTCATCCTTTCTGGGATGGGCACGGACGGCTCGATAGGCCTGCGGGCCATCAAGGAAAAAGCGGGGGTGACGCTGGCTCAGGAACCTGCCTCGGCCAAGTTCGACAGCATGCCCAAAAACGCCATTGATGCCGGGCTCGTCCATCTGGTCGCCCCGGCGGAGGGGCTGCCAGGAAAGATTATCGACTATCTCAAGCATTACTCGGTCGTGGCCAAGCCCGAGGGGTTGCCGCTGGAGGCGAAGGACCAAAGCTCCCTGGAAAAGGTCGTCATTCTGTTGCGGGCCAAGACCGGTCACGATTTTTCCATGTACAAAAAAAACACCATCTACCGCCGGATCGAGCGGCGCATGGGCATTCACCAGATCAACGGGATCGCCACCTATGTCCGCTTTCTGCAAGCGAATCCCCAGGAAGTGGAGTTGCTCTTCAAGGAGCTTTTGATCGGTGTAACCAATTTTTTCCGTGATCCGGAGGCCTGGGCGCAACTGCAGGCAGATGCCATCCCGGCACTCCTTGCGGACTGCCCGGCCGGCGGAACGCTGCGGGCCTGGTCGGTCGGCTGCTCAACCGGCGAGGAGGCATATTCGCTGGGGATTGCCTTCACGGAGGCGCTGGAACAGATCAAGCCCACGGAGAATTTTACGCTGCAAATTTTTGCCACCGATCTGGACCAGGACGCCATCGACAAGGCCCGCCAGGGGATCTATCCGGCCAACATCGCCGCGCATGTGTCCGACGAGCGGTTGCGTCGTTTTTTTGTCAAGGAGGCGAACGGCTACCGGGTAGGCAAGAAGATTCGGGAGATGGTGACCTTCGCCACGCAGAACGTCGTCATGCACCCCCCCTTTACCAAGCTCGATATCCTCACTTGCCGCAATCTCTTGATCTATCTGACGCCGGAACTGCAGAAAAAGCTTCTGCCGCTCTTTCACTACAGCCTGAACCACGGCGGCATCCTGTTTTTGGGAAGTTCGGAAGCCGTCAGCACCTTTACCCATCTTTTCGCGCCGTTGAGCATCAAGTCGCGACTCTTTCGGCGGCGTGAATCCGCCCTGCTCTCCGAACCGCTTGCGTTCGCCTCGTCGTTTGTCCACCCTCGACCGGGAATTTCCAAGGAGTTAGAGATTTTGAAACCTGCAGACAATCTCCAGTCTCTCGCGGATCAACTGCTTTTACAGCACTTTTCCCCGGCTGCCGTTCTGACCAACGACCTGGGTGACATTCTGTATGTCAGCGGGCGGACCGGTAAATATCTCGAACCGGCGGCCGGCAAGGCCAACTGGAATATTTTCGCCATGGCCCGGGAAGGGCTCCGTTTTGATCTGCGAAACGCCTTCCAGAAAGCGATCCGGCAAAACGAGACGATCACCGCCAAGGGTCTCAAGGTCGAGGCCAATGGCGGGACGCAGACCGTTGATCTCACCATCCAGACGGTCAAAAATCCCGAAGCGTTGCGGGGGATGGTGATGATCGTCTTCACCGATGTGGCAACGGTTCCGGAAAAGAAAACATCGCCCCGCGCCCGGACCACTCCGGTCGGCAGCGCCAGGGTGCTCAAACTGGAGCAGGAGCTCCAGGAGGTCAGCGAAGCATTGCAGGCGACCCGCGAGGAGATGCAATCCTCGCAGGAAGAGCTCACCTCCACCAACGAGGAGTTGCAGTCCACCAACGAGGAGCTGCAATCCACCAACGAGGAGTTGACTACCTCCCGGGAAGAGATGCAGTCCTTAAACGAGGAGCTGCAAACGGTGAACGCCGAGCAGCAGTCCAAGATGGATGAGCTTACGCGAGTGAACGACGACATGCGCAACCTGCTCAACAGCACGGAAATCGTCACCGTCTTTTTGGACAACAAGCTCAATGTCCGGCGCTTCACCACCGGGGCGGATAAAATCTTTAAGCTGATCCCCGGCGATGTGGGGCGCCCGCTTTCGGATATCGCAAGCAAGTTGCTCTATCCCGACATGGCCGAAGAAGCGCGCGAGGTTTTGCGGAAGCTGACTTTTTCGGAAAAACAGATTTCCGCCACGGATGGGCGCTGGTTTTCGGTGCGCATCATGCCCTACCGCACCATGGATGATGTTATCGCCGGGGTGGTGATCACCTTTGCGGACATCACGACGTTTAAGACTTTGGAGTCGGAACTGCGCGAGGAGAATGCGCGGCTCAAGGCTCTGCTTGAGAGCGAAGGAAGGAAGTAATGGGTATCGCTAAAGACAAAAGCCGATCAGCCCCGGCCGAGTTGCGCCGGCAGGTAGAAGAGCTGTTGCGGACGCAAACGGCCTCCGCGCATCCACCCCGGAACGCGGAAGAGACGATGCGGCTCGTCCATGAACTTGAGGTTCACCGGATCGAGTTGGAGATGCAGAATGAAGAACTGCGCATTGCCCAGGAGGAGATTGAGTTTTCGCGGAATAAGTATCTCGAACTGTATGACTTTGCCCCGGTCGGTTATTTCACCTTTGATGCGCACGGCTTGATACGGGAGGCAAATCTTACCGGCGCGCATCTCCTGGGAATCGAGAGGCAACTGTTGGTCAATACCCCCTTTAGCCGTTTTATTGCCGAGGCAGAAGGGAGAGAGCTGTTTCCTCAACACCTCGCACGTGTTGTGCAAAAAGAGGGTCTAGAGCGATGTGAAATCAGGCTGAAGCGAAAAGACGGTACGGTGTTCCATGGTCAACTGCAGAGCATCGCCGTGGACACCGGCGAAAGCAAGGATGGCTATATCCTTTGCTCAATCGTGGATGACACGGTTGGCAAGCAGGCGGAAGCAACGCTGCTCAAGGCGAGGGCGCTGCAGAGTGCGATTTTCAACAGCGAAAATTTTTCAAGTATCGCCACTGACGCGAATGGCGTTATCCAGATCTTCAATGTCGGCGCGGAACGAATGCTCGGCTACACCGCCGCCGAGGTTGTGGACAAGATCACCCCAGCCGACATTTCCGATCCCCAGGAATTGACAGTGCGCGCCAAATCGTTGAGCGTCGAGCTTGCCACCATGATTACGCAGGGC